>MTKX01026635.1_pt1 | contig 212282 bp, 185 predicted proteins | sample 1042771 | NCBI WGS metagenome assembly MTKX01 (sample SAMN06212183, study PRJNA360534) | anaerobic digester metagenome | biome: Wastewater treatment plant; material: sludge; isolation source: anaerobic digester fed with sludge from wastewater treatment plant | place: Denmark: WWTP Randers ...
CTTCGCTCCGACGAGTGGACGACATGGCCGGAACGCGTGGACGATTTCATCGGACTGCGCAGCTCGACGAATGCATGCTTCTGGCGTGCCTCATCCCCAGGCTCGATGCGGGACAGGGCAATTCCCAGCCGATCAGCGATCGATGCCGCCTTGCCGCCGGTGTCGGCAGTAAGGAGATGAATGGTGACTTCCGGCAACAGGGCAGCCAACCTGCCGTACGCGCCGGGCAGAACCTGGCCGTCCAGGGCGAGGGTGCCGTTCAGGTCGAGGACGAGATGCTCCAGGGCAAGCGGCTCGAGACCTGGGATGTCAAGGCGTATCATCATCGCATCCAGAGGAATGTTGCGCGGGGGCCGGGAGTCAGCCCCAGCCCCCGCTGGGGAGAAGGGCTTGCTGTGCGGGCGGGCTGCCTAGGGCTTCCACTCCTTCCAGACTTTGCCGACGAGGGCAGGCCCGGGCTTGAGGGTCTTTTCGCCTGGCTGCCAGCCGGAGGGCATCACCTCGCCCGTGGCGTTGCTGTGCTGGAAGGCTTTGATCTGGCGGATTAGCTCGTCGGGGTTGCGGCCGACCTCGGGGGTCAGCACCTCCGTGGCGCGGATGACAAAGTCGGGATCGATGATGAAGCGGCCTCGGATGTCCACACCCGCTGACTCTTCGTAGACCCCGTAGACTGTCCCGATCCGCCCGCCTCCGTCGGATACCATGGGGAAGGGCACGCCGCCCTCCACCATCTTGGACAGCTCTTCTTCCTGCCAGATCTTGTGCACAAAGCGGCTGTCGGTGCTGACCGAGAGGACCTCCACGCCCAGTGCCTTGAACTGGTCGTACCTGGCGGCGACCGCCGCCAGCTCGGTCGGTCAAACAAAGGTAAAGTCGCCGGGGTAAAAGCATAGCACCACCCATTGACCTTTATAGTCCGACAGCTTGATGTTCTGGAATCCCTTGCCCTGGACATAGGCCGTCGCCTCAAAATCCGGGGCTTCCTTTCCGGTCCGTGCGATTGTCATCTGTGGCATCTCCTTTGCTGCTGCCGTCTCGGCAGGGGCCTGTAGCTTCAAGATAGGCCCTGCCACTGGCTTGACGCATCCATCTACTTCCTTTTTTGCCATGCTTGTGTTCCCTTTCTGCAGCTCGGTTCCGATCACCCGCGAAGCTGCACAGCGAGCCCCCCTTCTCCCCAAGGGACGGCCCGTACTACGGACCTGGTTCGCCGCTGAGGCGGCTCGCAATGAGGATTATACCGTAGGTATTCCCAAATGTCATGGCCGCAGCGCACGGAAGCCAGGGCAGCGGGCGAAGGTATCGCCTATGACCCGACGGCCGGACGGCTCAGGCGCCCCTCAACCTCGTCGAGCTGCCGGCGGAGTGCCTCGGCCTCCTCGCGCAGGCGGCCCAGTTCGTCCTTCTCGTAGTGCCCCTCGGCGGGCAGGTCACCGTGCCCGTGCTCTGCGCTCTCCTTGCAGGGGGCGGCACCTTTGAGCTGGCCGCCCAGGTAACGCTCTATCGACTGCCGGACGGTGCCATAGGCGCCGGTGACACCTTCGATGCCAAACTGCTCGAAGAACATGATCGCCCGGCCGCCCATGCCGCCGGTGAGCATGACGTTGGCCCCCAGGCTGGCGATGAAAGCCGGCACCTGGCCCGGCTCGTGTCCCGAGTAGTAGGGGTTGTCAACGTCGCTGACCGCCTGTACCTCGCTGCCTACCAGGTCTACCAGGACAAAGTAGGGGCAGCGCCCAAAGTGGGGCCCCACCACGCTGTCCAGACCTTCCTTGCTGTCTGCAGAGACCGCTATTCGCATCCGATATCTCCTCTCTGGTTCGTGTACCAAACGCGGCCGGCCATCAGGTAGCCGGGTAACGACCGGCTAGGGCAGCCCCGCAACCAGGTCCCTGGCCATGGGGGCGAATGTGTCAGCCGAGTATTCCTCGATGCGCCCCGTGTCGCAGAGGCGGGCGATCTCGGGATCGATCGCCAGGCGCCCCAGGAAAGGCACGCCGATGCGCTGAGCCGTTTCCTCGGCGTGGCTGGGTCCGAAGAGGTCATAGCGCTTGCCCGTATCGGGGCACTCGAAGTAGCTCATATTCTCGATCAGCCCCAGGATGGGCGTGTTCATCTGGCGGGCCATGTTGGCTGCCTTGCGCACCACCATGCCGGCGAGGTCCTGAGGAGAGCTGACCAACACGATACCCGAGATCGGCAGCGACTGCATCACGGTGAGCGACGCATCGGACGTTCCTGGGGGAAGGTCCACCAACATGTAGTCGAGGGTGCCCCAGAAGATGTCGCCCCAGAACTGCTTGATCGCGCCGCTGACGAGCGGCCCGCGCCAGATGACGGCCTGGTCTTCCTGCTCCAGGAGGAGGTTGATTGACATGATGCGGATCCCCTCCCGAGTCTGGGGCGGCATGGGGCCCAGCGGGCTGTGGCCCAGAGTCGCCCCGTTGGGGAAGAACATCTTGGGGATGGAGGGCCCGGTGATGTCGGCGTCGAGGATGCCAACCTGGTACCCCATCCGGCGAAGGGAGAGGGCCAGCAGCCCGCTGACGAGCGACTTGCCGACGCCACCCTTGCCGCTCATGACGGCGATGACGCGGCGGATCTGGTTCAAGTCTTCCACAGCACCCTTCCCTGGGACACCGATGCCGATGCGGCGCTTCTCCTCCTCGGTCATCTCTGACAGGGTGACATCGACCTGAGACACCCCCTCCAGCCCACCCACGGCCGCCTTCACATCTCCGACAATCTGCTCCTTGAGAGGGCAGCCCAACGTTGTCAGCGCCAACGCAATCTCGACCTTATGGCCCTCAATCGCCACATGGCGCACCATGCCCAGCTCGATCAGGCTCTTGTGCAGCTCGGGGTCCATGACCCCTTCCAGTGTTTTGCGGACTTGATCTTCAGTAACCACTTTCTAGACCCTTCCTGCGGATGGTGTGTGTATTGTGGATGCGCCGGTCCTACCGGTGAATCTCCATATGAGCATCGTAGCTGTCCAAGAAACGCTGGAGCGTCTTGCTGGTTTCCCTAAGATCGTCGACCCAGCGCGCCAGAGAGCGATCCCCTTCCTCGGTAATGCAGTATTCGCGACGGGCCGGGCCAGCACTGCTGGTATCCCAGACCGAAGTGGCAAGGCCCCGTTCCTCCAAACCGCGCAGAATGCGGTAGACCGTGCTCAAGTCTGCCGGGTGCTCTCCAAATCCAAAGGAGCGGAGATCATCTAGGAGCTCATATCCATGCGTCTGCCGGCGATGCAAGAGCAAGAGCAGGCAAGGCTCCAGAAAGCGCTGGATGCGCCGCGGGCACACCGGATCCGACCCCCGGCCCTGCCAGCCTTGGTGGCCTCGAGGCATCGACTGGGCCTCCTTTCTGTCTTCATGTAGATGCACTCTGCACATACATACTACCACATCGCCCCGTGGTGTCAAGTATTCAGGACAAGTGCGTCAGGTACCGTCTGCCGCCGGCAAGTTCACCTGGCGCGGTGAGAGGTTGCTGAATAGAGACACGACTGCTTCACAAGCCCTTCGGAACAGGCCGGCACCGGACAGAGGTGCATGCCGGTGCTCAGAATCGGGTGGGCCTTGACCGGAGCGGCGCCCTGTGGTATCCTGGCCGGCAGGATGAGCACAACGACAACGATCCGGCGATCTACCTGCTCAACCGGCTGCCTCTTTAGAGCGTTTCTCTCACCATGACAAGCATCCTGACTGCAACTCTCCTCAGCCTGGTAGCCGGCCTGGCCGCGGGCCTGGGCGGTGTGATCGTGGCGCTCCTGCCCAGGCTGGGCATGCGCCTCTACGACACGCTGTTGGGCTTTGCGGCGGGTGTCATGAGCGCCGTCGCCACGATCGGACTGATCCAAGAGGCTCTCGACCGGGGGAGCATTTTTTTCGTCCTCCTGGGCGTAGCGGCAGGCGCCGTGGTCCTTTTTGCGCTCGACCGGAAGCTGCCGCACGAACATGAGCCCCTCTCTTTCGAATGCACCAACCCGATGGCCTACCGGCGCGGCATCCTGCTTTTCTCTGCGTTGACCCTGCACAACCTGCCCGAGGGCCTGGCAGTGGGCACAGGCTTTGTCGCGCAGCCCCGACTCGGCCTGCTGTTGGCACTGGCCATAGCGCTGCACAATATCCCAGAGGGGATCGCCGTAGCAGGGCCCTTCCGGGCCTGCGGCATGCCGCGGCGCCAGTACCTGGCCTGGGCTTTCGTATCCGGCCTTGCAGAGCCGGTGGCCGCACTGCTGGGAGCCTTTTTTGTCACCTTCTTCCAGGCCATCCTGCCTTTCAGCCTCGCCTTTGCGGGCGGCGCCATGTTGTACGTGGTGTCGGACGAGCTGATCCCGGAGAGTCACAGCCACGGCTACGAGCACGAGGCCACGTTCGGATTCGTGTCGGGCTTTTTGCTTCTTCTGGCCCTGTCGCAGCTCCTGTAGAGGATCGCAGCTTTCCAGAAGGGCAGGGCCAACCAGGAGCCTGCCGTTGGATGACACTGTGGAGGCATCCCATGGACCATTTTGGCCTCGTTGCGACCGTGTATGACCGGTTCTTCTCTCCGCCGGATCCTGGCCGGCTGCGCAGCCTGCTGGACCTGCCGGCTGCCGGCAAGCTGCTTGACGTGGGCGGCGGGACGGGGCGGGTCGCGCAGGCACTGCGTGGGCTGGTCGACGAAGTCGTGGTTCTGGACGAGTCGGACCCCATGCTGGAGCAGGCGCGCCTGAAGGGGCTGACGGTGGTGCAGGGCCAGGCGGAGCGCCTGCCCTTTGCGGACGGTACCTTTGCCCGGGTGCTGGTCGTGGATGCCTTCCATCACCTGGCAGATCAGGGACAGGCGGCGGCCGAGCTCGTGCGCGTGCTGGCGCCCGGTGGGCGGCTGGTCGTGGAGGAACCGAACGTAGAGCAGGCAGCGGTGCGTGTGCTTGCCCTCGCAGAGAAAGTGGCACTGATGCGCAGCCGGTTTCGCACTCCGGCGCAGGTCGAGGAGATGCTGGAGGCTGCGGGCGCCCGCGTGAGCCTGTATCGCGAGGGCAGGACCTTTTGGGCGGTGGCGTGCAAGCCCGGCGCCGCGGGGAACGAGGGATAGCCGGGATCGGGTTTCTGGGTCGCAGAAGCAAATCACCCCGGGGAGCACTCCCCGGGGTGACAGGTCATGAGGCAACAGCTCGAGCAAGCTGTCTCACGCGCCCGGCGCGGCTAGGGGCGCCCGTCTATGGTGTGCAGCAGGGAACGTCCACCGTCACCCGCTGAGCCGTGAATGCGTCGCCGCTCACGGACCCCACGATACTCACCGAGTCGCCGATCTCCAGATCCTCAAAGTCGATGGGCACGCACCCATCGGGGGTGTACATCCGGTAGACCGTACCGCCCGTCACCGACACCACCAGGTCCTGGCCAACATACGGCTTGACGAACCGGTTGCCGTTGTGGACCATGACGGTGATGGCGCTGGGATCCAGTGCGCTGATGTTCCCGGTCAACGTAAAGAACTGCTTACCGGGCCGGGATGCGGGCTGCCCACCCTGCCCATTCTGTTCCTGGTTGTGATTCTGTTCCTGGTTCTGGTTCTGCTCCTGGCTCTGGCCCTCGCCTTGGTTCTGCTCTTGATCCTGATTCTTGTCTTGGTCCTGGTTCTGCTCTTGATTCTGATGACCATTCTGGTTTCCGCCCTGATTCCCGCCCCCAGAGGCCAACACCGGGGTTGCGGCAACCAGCAGTGCCAGTACCACGATCAGAAGTGCCCATCTCTTTTTCATTTTTCGCTCTCCCTTTCTTTTCTTGTCTTCAACCGGTTGTACTGCGCTCGAGCCACGTTCGAGGACCTAAGGCTTGTTTCCGCTGCCCCCTCCACTTCCCGGCGTCTGGCCAGGGCCGCCGGTGGGATCGGGCGTATGCGAGACGTGCGGCTGCCCGGTAGGATCGGGCGTGTGAGAGGCGCCCGGCGTGTGCGAGACCGGGGGATCCCCCGCCGGCTCCCGCGTTGCGGTCGAGCCGGGGGTATGGGCAGGCGAGACGCTCGGCGCGGGCGACACACTCGGTTGACCCGTAGGCTGCGGAGTGTGGGATGATCCCAGTGCCTGGCTCGGCTGCGGATCGGGCGTGCGCGATGGCTCCGGCGAGCCGCTGGGGCCCGGCAGGGTGGTCGGTTCAGGCGAGGTACCGTGGCGCAGGCGCTGGCGCAGCCCATCGGGATCACCTTGGCCGGCATGGGCCTCTTCGCGCACCCGCACCATCTCGCGCAGGAACTCGTCGACGGAGGGCTGAGGCGATTCGCCGGCGGCCAGGCGTAAGGCCTGCTCCCGCTGCCGGATCGCCTCAGCCAGCTTCTGAAGGGCGACAGGGGCCGAAGCGATTTCGAGGCGCGCTGCCGTGGATAGGGCCTCGCGAAGCTGTTCTGCAGCCCGGCTCGACACAGAGGGCCGGACCTCGCGTCCCGCCCCGACCAACGCCAAGATCTCGTCCATCCGCTCATCGGCCAGCTCCTGGGCCAGGGCGGACCTGTTTTCCGGTCCGAAGGTCAGGGCCGCGTGGAGCTTCTCGGCAACCAGCTTGACGCCGTAGAGGGGCTCTCCCGGCAGGCTGTCAGCCGCTGCCCGGTCGACGCCCACGAGGATGCCGAAGAGGAGCGCGAGGGCAGCCAGGGGCAAGGCAAGGCGAAGGGCCAGGGAGGGGCGCCCACGGTGCGGTGCCTGAGCCTCGCGCAGCTGAGCTGCCTCGGAAAGAAAGCGCTGGCGGCCGGGAAGCAGGCGGCGCGGAGCCGGCGGGACCTGCGCCAGGCTGCTGATCAGGCGTGTGGCCTGGACAAGGGGCACGAGCCGTTCTTCAACCGGCTCTCCCCGAGAAGATGCTTGCAGTGCGTCCTCAAACGCGTCGGCTTGTCGTCCCATGATCCAACTCTCTCTAGTCGCCCAGCAGTTTCCGCAGGCGGCTCACGGCACGATGCTGGAGGGTCTTGACCGCTCCTTCACTCTTGCCCATCAAACGTGCCACCTCTGCCAGTGGCCGGTCCTCGGCAAAGCGCAGCAGGATGACTTGCTGCTGGTCTGCGGTAAGGCGGCGAATTGAGGCCCGCAGCCGCTGCTTGACCTGCCCATCGTGCACAACTTCCGAAAGATGCCTGCCCTCTGCCGCCAACTGCTCGTCCAGGTCAACCACCGGGCCCGTTTTCTGGCGCCGGAACAGGTCCATCGCCAAGTTGTGGGCCACCCGATAGAGCCATCCCTCCAACTTGTCCCGGGGAGCGCGCCTCGTGCGGAGGGCCTGCAGGAGCCGGACGAACACCTCACTGGTGAGGTCCTCGGCCTGGGCTGCATCACCCAGAACCCGGTAGAGATAGCCATAGATGGGCCCGGCATAGCGATCGTAAATCTCCGCTAGTGCCTGTGCATCACAGGCACCAGCTCGCTGCAAGAGCAGCTCGTCGGACATTGTCAACAGTGTAGTCCCTCACTTTCCAAGACGCGGGCACCGCCTGTAGGATACGGGCAGCCACCTGATTGTAGCAGATTTGGGGCCCAGGACCATTGCGCCACGGGCGATCGAAGGTCAGCGTTGGCGGAGGTCTGACCGAGCCCCTTTCACCTCGGTCAGAGACCTTCAGCGATCGGTGGGAGCTTCGGTCAGAGTCCTTTGGCGATCGGGGAATGGAGTTCCTGACCGGAAACGCACACGGCCTTCATACCTTTTTCACGACTGCCGGGTAGGATCGGAAGTAATGCGCTGGCCAAAGCGCAACCAACCGGGCTACAAAGGAGGAATTGGGAAGATGGGAAACAGGGTGAGCCTTTCGCCGCAGACACGCAGGAACTGGCTGATCGCCGCAGCGCTCTCGCTGAGCGGGATCGCAGCCGTGGTGTCGGGCGTGTACTTTCTCTTCCTGCCGTCGGGTGGGTACCAGGGCGGTCGCAACCCCATGTACGGTGTGACCATCCTGTTTGACCGCCACACGTGGGACGCAGTGCATACGTGGGGCGGGTTGGCGATGATCGCCGTGGCAGCACTACACCTGGCGCTGCACGGACCTTGGATGAGGATGACAGGACGGCGAATCGTCAAGGCGATGGCTTCGCGAAGTCAGGGGCTGCCGCACGGCGTGCGGCGGAACATTGCCCTCAACGTGCTGGTGGCAGCCAGTGGGCTGGTGACAGCGGTAACGGGGCTCGTCCTGCTGTTCGCACCCGCTGGTCATGCCTCGGGCCTGGCCGTCGCCTGGGACCTGGCGCACACCTGGTCCGGCGTGGTGATGACCGTTGCGGCCGCCGCGCACCTGGCGATCCACTGGCGCTGGATCACGAGTGTGACACGCCGTCTGGCAACGCCGGGGCGGACGATGCCGCAGCCATCCGGGCTGCCGGCGAAAAGCTAGTCGCTTCCGCAGGTGGACGGACCGACTGCAGCTGCCGCTTTGGTCGAGAGAGAACCTAGAAGATTCGCGGAGTTTGAGGAAATGGGAGATAGTATGGTCAAGAAGGTAGTCTGGGGATTGGTCGTCGTCGGGTTGGTTGGGATCCTGGTGGCGGGGGCTGTGGTTCGCACCGCCGCCAAGACGGGAGAAGGTGCCGAGGCGCCTGGACGCGGCGGCGGGCAGGGCGGGGGCACCGGTGAGGCACAGGTAGACGAGTGGCTGACGCTAACGGGACGTGTCGTCAGCGCAGACGCCGATGCGCTCGTGGTGCAAACCGCCACCGGCGAGCAGGTTGTGGTGGAAAACCGGCCGTGGTCCTTCGCCCAGGAGCTTGGTTTTGCGGCTGCTGCCGGCGACGAACTGACCGTGACCGGGTTCTATGAGGAAGGCAGCCTCGAGGTCGGCAAGATCGCCAACCAGCACACCGGCCAACAGGTCCAGCTCCGAGAGGAGAGCGGGCGGCCGCTGTGGGCCGGCCGTGGGCGGCGAAACGGATAGAGCGCCGTTCGCCTCGGCCAGCGACCTTCGGAGATCAGGACAGAGATTCCTTGGTCGCTGGGCTCCCTCGGAATGACAGTCTTTGGACAGCTTTGGGTTGACTTGGAGGAGTAGAGAATGACCGACATGACCAGGCTTCGATTGGATCTGAAACGGAAGCAAACCCAGGTGCTGCGACGGGCCAGCCAGGCAGCCTTCGGGCTATTCATCCTCATCACGAGCATCCTGCACTATACTGTGACCAGCAAGCACATGGCATCGATCGATGCCTATTGCCCGTTCGGTGGCTTTGAGACGCTGTGGCGCTGGGCGACCGATGGCGGCAAGTTCATCCAGATGACCCACGCCTCGAACCTGGTGCTGGCTCTGGGCCTGGTCGCCGGCGTGATCTTGGCCGGGGGAGCCTTCTGCGGGTGGGTTTGCCCCTTCGGGGCCCTGCAGGACCTGTTGGGCTGGGCGCGCAAGAAGCTGGGCCTGCGCGAGGGGCGTGTACCGGTCAAGCTGGACCGTGTCCTGACGTATGGGCGCTACGTGAGCCTGGTGGGCATCCTGGCCGCCACAATCGCCAGCGTCAAGATGTGGTTCTCCGGGTGGGACCCGTACCGCACGCTCTTTGGGCTGGGCTGGGCCTTTGAGTTCAACCTGGCCGAGCAATGGCTGGCCTACCTGGTCGCACTCGCCGTGGTGGGCGTGGTGCTCTTCATCCCGCGCGCCTGGTGCCGCTACGCCTGCCCGCTGGGAGGGGCTATCAGCCTGCTGGGCAACCTGAGCCTGCTGCGGATCCGCCGGGTTGAGAGCGAATGCCGCGGCTGCGCTGTCTGCAACAAGCCGTGCCCGGTCAAGATCGACGTGGCACACGCCGACCCGACCGTGTCTGCCAACTGCATTGGGTGCCTGGAATGCGTCGAGGCCTGCCCGCACAAGGCGGCGCTGGGTGTCACGTTGGGCCCGGCTCTTCCCAAACTGCGAAGGGACAAGAAGGAGAGTGCCGCATGAGAAGCGTGAGAGTCAACAAGTATCTGGTGCCGCTACTGGTCGTGGTGACATTGCTGGGCAGCGTGGCGATTGCCAAGGCCGCGGGTGCCTGGACGACGAGCGGACGGGGCCAGGTGGTCGTGGACGAGAGCGGGCAGCCCGACCCGGCCGGAATCAAGGGATGGATGACGCTGGAAGGGGTGTCTGAGACGTATGGTATCCCGTTGGATGCTTTATACGCGCTGATCGGCGCGGGGCCGGAGGTCCCAGCCGACACGGAGATGAAGATGCTCGAAGGGTTCCTACCGGGCTTTGGAGTGAGCGCGGTGCGCGCCGGCGTGGCAGCCTACCTGGACGGGAGCTGGTCGCCGGAGGACGGCCTATACCAGGGCGCAGGATCGCACGAGTAGAAACCCGATCGAATCGCGCCAAGTCTTCACACGCGCTTCAAGGTTTTTTCACATCTACCTGCTAAACTGAGCCCAGGCTCGAATACCGAGCCAAACAGAAAGAGAGAAGCGGAGGAAACCGATGTCAAGGAGTAAGTGGGTTTGGGGAGCCGTACTGGCAATTGCCATCCTGGCGATTGGCGCCATCCTGGTGTGGGCCTTGCCGGGTGACGCGGAAGCGCGGCGCGGTGCCGGATGGGGCAATGCGGATTGTAGTGACGAAGCGCGCACTGCAGGCACAGAGGGAATCGGCGGCTATCGCGGCGGGCGCGGGAGTATGGGAAGCGGCATGCAGAGCGGTGGCATGGGCATGCAGGGTGCCGGCCTGGGCATGCAGGGGAACGCCGACTTGGACGGTACCTGCGATGCCTGCGGCGAGGATGGTGTCTCGGGCAGCCTGACCGAGGCGGAAGTGAGCGCGCTGACTGCCGCGCTGGAAGACGAGCACAAGGCCAAGGCGCTGTATGAGCAGGCCATCGCGAGCCTGGGGAGCGTGCAGCCACTGACGCGCATCGTGAGGGCCGAGGAACGGCACATCGCCGCCCTAGAGAGAGTCTTCACCCGCTACGGGCTGGAGGTTCCGGAAGTCGAGGTGGGCCCAGAGAGCCTGACCTTTGCGACGCTGGCAGATGCGTGCGCGGCAGGTGTGACCGCCGAGGAAGCGAATGTTGCGCTGTACGACGGGCTGTTTACCCAAGTGGAAAAGGCGGATGTGACCCGCGTGCTGACGGCCCTGCAGCGTGCCTCGCAGAACTCGCACCTACCGGCTCTTGAGGCGTGCGCGCCGTAGTTTTGGAAAAGGTAGAGATGGGGCCCCTGGCTGCNNTGGCTGCGTCTGCAGCCAGGGGCCCCATGCGCGTGGTGTGGCCGCAGAGCGGATTGACATCTCGGGCCAGTTTGGGTATCCTGTGCGCAAGGGGAAGGGAAGATGGCAGGAGTGACCATCCTGGTGGTGGATGACGAGCCCAAGATTGCCAAGACGGTGCGGGCCTATCTGGAGAGCAGCGGCTACCGCGTGGTGACAGCCGGCGACGGACGGACGGCGTTGACCCTTTTCCGCCATGAGAAACCCTCGCTCGTGATCCTCGACCTGGGGCTGCCGGGTATGGACGGGCTGGACGTGGCCCGCAGCCTTCGCAGGGAAAGCAACGTGCCGGTCATCATGCTCACCGCCCGTGTGGAAGAGGCCGACCGGCTCATAGGCCTGGAGCTGGGGGCGGATGACTATGTAACCAAGCCTTTCAGCCCGCGCGAGCTTGTGGCCCGGGTGCGGGCGGTTCTCCGCCGGGCGGGCCCCGAGCGGGACGTGGCCCCCCCGCCCATCATCGCCGGTGACCTGGTCATCGACCTGGAGCGCCGCCTAGCGGCGGTCGCCAACCGGGCGGTCGAGCTGACCCCCACGGAGTTCGACCTCCTGGTCGTGCTGGCAAGCCACCCCGGGCGTGTCTTCTCACGAATGGAGCTTCTCGACCGGGTGCAGGGCAATGCGTTCGAGGGGTACGAACGGACCGTGGACGCGCACGTCAAGAACCTCCGGCAGAAGATCGAGCCCGATCCCAAACAGCCCCGCTACCTGCTGACCGTCTTTGGCGTAGGCTACCGGTTCGCCGAGCCATGAAGCCCCTGCGCTCGCTCTGGGTCAAGCTGCTGGCCGGGTACCTGGCGGTGGCACTCGCCGGCGTCGGCCTGGTGGCCCTGCTGGCCAACCGAGCCGCGGCTCGCCAGATCGAAATCTACGTCAGCCAGGGAAAGCAGGCACGTGCAGAGCGGCTGGCACCTACGCTGGTCGCTTACTTTGCCGAGGTGGGCGGTTGGGCCGGCGTGGACGTGTGGTTGGCGGGCGAAGGAGCGTCGCTCCTGCAGAGCGCGGGCCGCGGCATGGGGACGGGCCGGGGGCAGGGAAGCATGGCAGTGGAGCGCGTGGTGGTTGCCGATGGAGAAGGGCGCGTCGTAGCCGACTCTGGAGGCAGCCTGGTGGGAAAGCAGCTTTCGGAGGCGGAGATGGCGCTGGGGGCACCCATCCAGTCGAGCGGAGAGCAAGTGGGCACGCTCCTCCTGCCGGCGGAGGTGGGGGCCTATGCCTCGCTGGAAAGCACCTTCCTGCGGAATGTGAACCGGTCGCTGCTGTGGGCTGCCCTGGGAGCGGTCGCCCTGGCCTTGGTGCTGGGCGCCGTCCTGGCCCGACAATTGACGGCCCCACTCCGCTCCCTGACCCAGGCCGCGCAGCGGCTGGCGGGGCGGGGTGCCGGGGTACCCCAAGCAGAGGAGGTGGAGCGGGTCAAGGTCCGCAGCCGGGATGAGATCGGCGAGCTGGGGCAAGCCTTCAACCAGATGTCGGCTGCGCTCGCTCAGCAGGAGAAGCTGCGCCGCAACCTGACCGCCGACATCGCCCACGAGCTGCGGACGCCGCTGTCGGTTATGCGCGGCGACCTGGAGGCTCTCCTGGATGGGGTGTACCAGCCGACTCCCGAGGCGCTGGCCTCCCTGCACGAGGAGACCTTGCTCCTGTCCAGGCTTGTGGATGATCTTCGGGCGCTCGCGCTCGCCGAGGCCGGGCAGCTCTGCCTGGAGCGCAAGCCGGCCGACCTTGAGGAGATGCTGGCCGGCGTGGTCGGGGCATTCGCCCTGCAGGCCGAAAGCCAGGGGCAGGCGCTGAGGCTGGAGCTGCCCCCTGGGCCCCTCCGCGCGGAGGTGGACCCCCAGCGGATAAGGCAGGTGGTGGCCAATCTCGTGTCGAATGCGCTGCGGCACGCAGCCGTGCCGGGCAGCCAAGTTGTCGTGTCGGCAAGGCATACGCTGGGAGAGATCGAGATTGCGGTAGCCGACGATGGCCCCGGCATCCCCGCTGCCGAGCTGGAGCATGTCTTTGACCGTTTCTGGCGCGGGGAGCAAGGGCGCGCCGGCGGCAGCGGGTTGGGGTTGGCGATTGCGCGTGAGCTGGTGGCCGCGCATGGCGGGAGGATTTGGGCAGAGAGTGCGCCGGGACGGGGGGCGGTGTTTCGGTTCACGCTGCCTGGCTCGCCGGCGACCGAATAGGTCCTCAACGGCAGGGCGTGCCAGGGGCCCGCGAGGCAAGGGGGGCGGGTATGGAAACCCGCCCTACTGCCTACAGGTGCAGCGCACCCTGAAACTGCACCGCACCGAGGGAGGGGTTCGGTCGAGGACCTTCGCCCGTCAATGGCGCAATACCCTGACCGGGTATTGCATATTCTGAGATAGACTGGTACACTGTGAATCTAACACCACAAGGAGGAATCAGGGATGAGCGAGCAGTTGGAGAAGTGCACCATGGTCGTGTGCAGCGGCGACATGGACAAGGTGATGGCGGCCTTTATCATCGCGACCACCGCGGCATCAATGGGACGCGAAACCTCGATGTTCTTCACTTTCTGGGGCATCAAAGCGATCCAGAAGGGCAATCCGACGGGCAGCACCTTTTTTGAGCGGATGCTGAGCGTCATGAACCGGGGCGGTATCAACCGTATTGGTCCCTCCAGGCTCAACTTTATGGGTGTAGGCCGCTGGATGTTCCAGAAGATGATGAGGGACAAGGGTGTCACCCCGTTGTCCGATCTTCGACAGATGGCCATCGACTTGGGTGTCACGCTGCTCGCCTGCCAGATGAGCATGGATGTCATGGGCATCAAGCGCGAGGATCTGATCGACGAGGTCGCCGACGTTGTCGGCGCCGCGACCTACTGCAGCCTGGCCCTGGAAGGCAAGACCATGTTCATATAGTAGTCAGGGCTCCTATTCGAGCCTGACCATAGATTCATACAAAGGAGAACTAGAATGTCCGAAAACCCAACCCCGAATATGACGTTGGACCTGAAGGGCCTCTTGTGCCCCATGCCGGTCGTCAAGATGGCCGGCGCGATCAAGAAGATAGAGGTGGGCCAGATCATCGAGGCCACTGCCACCGATCCGGGCGTGATGGCAGACATCCCGGCCTGGGCCAAGAGCACGGGCCACGAACTGGTCAAGATGGAGCGAGAGGGAAAAATCATCACCTTCTGGGTGAAGCGCCTCAAGTAAATCGAAGCCGTGCGGCAGGCCGCCGGGAAAGCGCTCCGTGCGGCCTGCCGGCGAGATTGTGAACAAGGAGGTTCCGTTGGAAGAGAACGCGCTCCTGCGCTTTGCCGAGCTCGATCTGCAGATCATTGCACTGTCGGTGTTCGGCATCCTGTACGCCATCAAGGCATGGACGATGGCGCGGCTGCCCCTGAAATGGGAGAATGCCCCGGCGAAGGGCAGCCCGGCGGCCGGTGTCCTCTACTCCTACGCCGCCACCGTCGCCCCCTGGATGATGAGCTCTGCCACGCAGCATTGGACGCGCTGGCTCGAGTTCGGCCTGTATCACATCGGGGCGGGGCTGGCGATCCTGGCGACCTTCACGCTGCCCTTTGCACCGAAGATGATGGAGCCGGCGGCGGTGCGGTACCTCTTCTCGTTCTTCGTGGGACTGGCTTTCATGGTCGGGGCGATCCGGCTGTACCGGCGCTTCAGCGATCCTACCCTGAGGGTAGTCAGCACGCCGGATGACTACTTTTCACTGGCGGCTGTGGAGGTTTTTTTCTTCCTGATGATCATGACGCTGCTGGTTAGGACAGATGGTTGGCGTATCGCATACTTCCTGGTGACGGCAGCCTTCCTCTTTTATGTGCCCTTCAGCAAGATCTCTCACTATGTCTACTGGTTCTTTGCGCGCGTGCTGATGGGCGTCAAGTATGGGCGCCGAGGCGTGGTGCCGCAGGTTGGAGGTGAGCGATGAGCCAGGAGAGTGAGAGCCTGAGAGCAGCACGGGCGGAGCTGGACCGGCGATACAACAAAATCGTCGGCGTGGCATCGTCCAACCTGTGCACCCACTGCGGCTGGTGTGTGGACCAATGCCACTATTACCTGGCAACCAAGGATCCCACTATCACACCTGTGGCCAAGGCGGAGCGGGTGCGGCGCGTCTACAAGAAGCACCACGACTGGATGAGCAGGGTCTTTCCCTCCTGGACGGGAGCGAAGGAGCTGACCGAGCAGGAACTGGACGATTGGGTCGAGATCGCCTACCGGAACTGCACGCTGTGCGACCGGTGCATGGCGAACTGCCCGCTGGCAGTGGATACGGCCCAGATCCTCCTTGCGGCGCGCGGTGTACTCCTGGCGGCGGGCAGGGCACCGGAGATGTTGGTGCAACTTGCGGATGCCGCCCTCTCGCGCGAGGAGAACCTTGATTTCTTCCGCGAGTTCTACCTGGAGCAGCTCAAGGAACTGGAAGTCGAGGTGCAGGACCGGCTGGGGAGCGACAAGGCGCGCATCCCGGTCGACGTCGAGGGCGCCAAGATGCTCTACGTGCCGCTGTCGGGCGCGCACACGATCACGCCGGCATCGACCGTGTTCAATGCAGTGGGCGAGTCGTGGACGATCTCGATGTTCGAAGCTGCCAACTACGCAACCTACCTCGGAGACATCCCCAAGGCGAAGCGGATCGCCGAGCGGATCCTCAAGGAGGCGGAGCGGCTCAAGGTCCAGGAGATTGTCATTACAGAGTGCGGGCATGCTTACCATACCATGCGCTGGGAAGCGCCGAAGTGGTTCGGCGGGCCTCTGCCGTTCCGCGTGCGGAGCATCCTAGAAGTGCTGGACGAGTATGTGCGGGCGGGCCGGCTGCACCTAAACCCGTCGGCCAACCCTGAGCCGGTGACGCTGCACGATTCCTGCAACCTCGGCCGCAAGGGAGGGTTGTTTGAGGAGCCGCGCCGGGTCGTGCGCGCGGCCGTGGAGGACTTTCGCGAGATGACGCCCAACCGCGAGCGCGCCTTCTGCTGCGGGGCAGGGAGCGGGCTGGTGGCGATGCCGGAGTGGGAGGACATGCGACTGAAGGCAGGAGAGCCGAAGGCCGAGCAGGTGCGGGCCACGGGCGCGCGGACGGTCATTGCCTCGTGCGACAACTGCCGGCACCAACTGACCGAGCTGAGCGAGCACTATGGACTGAACACGCAGGTGATCGGCCTGTCGGAGCTGGTGGTGCAGGCGCTGGTGCCGGGCTAGGGCAACCCCGCAGACGCTGCGGGGAGGCGCGGCGCCGGCAGGCGTTTTCGACGAGCCTGCCGGCGCCGCTTGCATTGTCTTTCCTATTTTGTGCCTCACCGGGTGTGTGGTATGATCCATGGCGCACCCGCTCGCTCAGCGGGCACGTCAGGGCACTCACTCCGAAGCGAGCATCAGGACCAGCTCTCAGGGGACGCACAGGCAGGGTAGCAGGTGGAGATTCCGGGACGGGTTCAGCTGGCAACGGGCCTCCTGGCACGCCAGGGCGCTATTGCCGAGGCATGGCGGCGCGCCATCGCCCAGACGAGCTTTGTGCCCTTGAGCTCCGCTGAGCTGAGGAGCCGCCTCTTTGACCTGACGGGCCGGGCGATCGCGCTGCTTTTTGGCGAGCCGTTCGACACCGCCGGGGCCGAGCAGATTGGCACTGCCCTGGCACAGCTCCACTGCACTCAGCCGGAGGCGCTTGGGCGGACCCAAGCCCTGCTGATGCGGGAGCTTCTGGAAAACATACCCCCGGACCAGATCCCCGCGATGCTCGCCCCCGCCGGCAGCCTCATGGAAGGGCTGGCGGTAGGATTTGGCCGCGAGACGTGCGGCACGCTGCTCCGAGAGCAGGAGTCGATCCGCCAGGCCCTGCTTGTCACCCTGCGGGCTACCGAGCAGCGGTTGCGAGAAGCGCGCGACCACCTGGATGAGCAAGTCAGGGAGCGGACCAGGGAGCTGCAGGAGAGCGAGGAGAAGTATCGCGAGCTGCTGGAGGAGATCGATGCCGCCGTCCTGACCGTAGACAGAGAGGGCAGGATCACCTATGCCAGCCCTCCTGTCGGGCGCCTGTTCGGGCGACAGCCTGTCGATGTCCTGGGGAAGCACTTTGCCGAGTTCATCCATCCACCAGACGTGCCACACGTGCGGGCCCGTTTCGCGAAGGTGCTGGAGGGCATTGACTCCAGCAGCGAGTTTCGCATCCCTGCCGCTGGAGGGTTCCGCTGGGCGCACGCAGCCACACGTGCGGTCTTTGACGGGGACCGCGTGGTGGGGGCGCACGGTGTGATCACGGACATTACCGAGCGCAAACAGGCCGAGGAGGCACTGAGGGAGTCGGAAGAGCGGTGGCGCACCCTGTTGGACAACTCGCCAGACCCTGTCATCACACTCGATCGTGAGGGGCGGGTGCTGTTCGTGAACGATGTCCGCCCCGAGTCGGGCCTGACCCTACAGGACGTGCTTGGTCAGCCTGCGGTGGACAGGGCGCTCCCCGAGCAGATGCAGGCAGCCATGGCTGCGCTCGACCGCATCTTTGACGCAGGCGATAGGATCGTGCAGGAGGTCGCTGTCCGGCGGCCAGATGGCAGCGTGGTGTGGTATGCCTGTCACGTCGGGCCAATCTGGCAGAAGGGCCAGGTGGTGGCAGCCCTGGCGGTCGCGCGCGACGTCACGCAGGAGAAGAGGATCGAAGCGGCCCTCCAGGAATCGGAGGAGCGCTGGCGGACGCTGGTCACAAGCGCCCCGGACGTCATTTTCCTGCTGGCTCCCGGGGGGCGGATAGTCTACGTCAACCACTTTCCAGCGGATTCTCCCTTTGCGGCCCAGGCCGTTGTCGGGCGATACCTACATGAGCTCACCGTGCCGGACCTGGTAGAGACTGGCAAAGCAATGATCCAGGAGGTGTTCGCCACTGGGTCTCTTCGTCGAATGGAGGTGCAGGTGCCGCGGGCCTCCGGCAGCAATCAATGGTACTCGGCCCTGATCGGACCCCTATGGCAGGGTGGCGACGTAACATCTGCCATCGTAATCGCTCGGGACATCACCGAACGCAGGAGGCTCGAAGAGATGAAGGACAACCTCCTGCGGGACGTGTCACACCAGTTGAGGACGCCCCTTGCCCGCGCACAGATGAGCCTGGAGCTGGCGCTGACGAGTGTCGAGCGCAGCCCGATCGACGGCCCAAACGCCATCAAGTATGGGCGGCAGGCGCTCGACAACATCTCAAGCCTGGCCTCGACCGTCCTGGCTATCCTCGACCTGAGCCGGCTGGAGGCCGGCGTAGGAGCGTTTGCACGCGAAACGATCGACCTGTACGAGCTGGTCGAGTTCGCCGCCGGAGAAGCGGGGCCAGTCCTTGCTGACAAAGGCCTGGACCTCGTGGTCCGCGTCCAGGAGGGGCTGCCGCAGGTCAGAGGAGACCGCGAGCGGCTGTGGAGCGTGGTGCACAACTTGTTGGACAACGCGGCCAAGTTCTCCCCCTCTGGGCAGATCGTCCTGTCGGCCGGCGTGCAGGACGGCGAGATTGTGGTCAGCGTACGCGACGATGGCTGCGGGATCCTGCCGGAGAACCTGGAGCGGGTCTTTGGCCGGTTCTTCCGGGAGGAAACGGCGAGCGACGGCGTCGGCGTGGGGCTGCCGATGTGCAGGACGATCATCCAGGCGCACGGCGGGCGGATCTGGGCAGAGAGCGGCGGCAGGGGAAGGGGGGCTACCTTCATATTCGCGCTGCCGGTGCTTGAGCAGGAAAGCGTGGCGAACCTTGAGTGAGGAAGGAGAAAAGGAGTGAGCAAGACAGACTGGGCCAGCGGTGCCATCGATCCCGACAAGCCCAACGCGGCACGCATCTATGACTACTACCTGGGCGGATACCACAACTTTGAGGTCGACCGCGCCTTTGCAGCACAGATTGACAAGATCACGCCGCACATGCGGCTGACGGCCCAGATCAACCGCGCGTTCGTCCGGCGGTCGGTCCGCTACGTCGTCGGCCTGGGGATCGACCAGATCCTGGACCTCGGCTCTGGCATCCCTACGGTCGGGAACGTGCACGAGGTGGCCCAATCGGCCAATCCGGCCACGCGGGTGGTTTACGTGGACATCGACCCGGTCGCCGTGGAACACAGCAAGGCGATCCTTGCCGGCGACCCACGCACGGTAGCCATCCAGGGAGACGTCCGAGCGCCAGAGGATGTCCTGGGCCATCCCGACGTCCAGAGGCTGCTGGACTTGAGCCGGCCCATGGCGACGGTGATGGCAGCCCTGCTGCACTGGGTGCCGGACGACAGCCAGGCCTACGCGGCCGTCCGGCGGTTCCGGGAGGCGATGGTGCCCGGAAGCTACCTGGTCATCCTGCATGGTGTGCCAGAGGTGCAGGACGCGGACAGGGCGGAGAGGTTGGAGCAGGCGGTCGCCAGAGTCACCGCGACAAAGAACCGGACCCCAGCCGAGATCCTGCCCTTCTTCGAGGGGATGGAAGTGGTCGAGCCCGGTCTGGTCCTCACGCCGCTGTGGCGACCCGAGGGGCCGGATGACCTAGGGCTAGACAGGCCGGAGGTCAGCTTGTGCATGGCAGGTGTCGGCAGGAAGCTCTAGAGGACGCACCACACTGGAGCCGCAGATCATGGAAGCCAGCATTCTGATCGTGGACGATGACGTGCAGCTGGGCGAGCTGCTTGGCACCAGACTGTCGGCGGAGGGGTTTGAGGTTGCCCACGCGCGCGACGGCGCCCACGGGATCGCGTTGGTCCAAGAGTGGCGGCCTGACCTGGTAATCCTGGATGCCCTCATGCCCGGCATGGACGGTTGGGAGGCGTGCCGCGAGATCCGGCAAATCTCTCGGGTGCCGATCATCTTTCTGTCTTGCATCACCGGAGAAAAGGAGAAAGTGCGCGGCTTGGACCTGGGAGCAGACGACTACCTGGGCAAGCCGTTCAGCAGCAGTGAGCTCTTGGCTCGCATCCGGGCGGTGCTGCGCCGGAGTGAGGCCACTGCCGCCGCTGGGGGGGACAGCCTGTACGTCGACGGGGCCTTGACCATCGACCTCGCGCGCCGCGAGGCAAAGTCGGACAGAGGCGCGGCGGCCCTCACCCTGATCGAGGCACGGATCTTGGGATGCCTCATCGGGCACATGGGAGAAGTCGTGCCGCAAGAGAGGCTCATCCGGCGCGTGTGGGGCAGCGATGCCGGAGGGTCACCGGACGAGAGCCTGCGACAACACATACATCATCTGCGGCAAAAGCTCGAGCCCGATCCGCGGCACCCCCAACGGCTCGTGACCCGCAGAGGGAATGGGTACCAACTGAGGCGGTTGACTCCGACGGGCAAACAGCTGTAATCTGCGGTGTAATGTGCGGGTGGTAGGGTATGGACAGTGGGCATGGTTCACGCAGCCGGTTCGAGGCATGGTCGGCCCTGCGGTCAGGCCTGAGCCTCGAGCAGCAGACAGAGCATCACACTGTAGCTCATCGCAGCACATCGCAGCCCATCGTCGCAGCACAACACAGCCCAGAGCCGCACGTTTTAGCACGGCGTGAACCGTGCCCGCCTCTATTCCTAGCAGGCCGGTCCGAGCCCCCCTCGCCTCGGTCGGAGACCTTCGGCGCTCTCTCTTGGATGGGCAAAGGTCCCTGACCGAGCCCAGTTGTATCCTCCGGGGTCCGCCTTGTCTTTCCTCCAGAACCTGGTATACTCAGCCTGATCTGCTCGCCGCAGAAACCTATGGAGGAAGAATGAAGAGCAAGAACAAGCGCGTGGCTATCCTGATCGTAGCGGTAGCCATCATTGCCGGGGTGTTGGCCTGTGGGGATGGAGGGCGCGTCGGACAGGTGACGCCGACACCCACCAAGACGCCCAAGCCCACCTTTACGGCAACGCCACTCGCGACCGATACGCCCATCCCGACAAACACGCCGCTGCCGACAGACACGCCTATCCCAGCCACCAATACGCCGGTCATCCTGACGGCAACCTTCACGCCGCCACCGACCGACACGCCGACGCCCATCCCACCGACGGCGACGACAAAGCCAACCGCCAAGCCGACATCCAAGCCCAAGCCGACGTCGACCAAGACGCCGGTCCCGGTGCCGACGAACACGCCCAGGCCGGCGTACGAGCTCTCGGCGCTGCCCTGCCCCACATGCCCGGGCCAAAACAACTGCGGGTCAACGGGGATCAAGGGGACCGTCTACTCGCGAACGAACGCCAAGTTGGCCGGCGTGTCCGTCGCGGTGTGGACGGGCAGCTGGGGTGCAGTATCCAACCCGTCTAACGCGAATGGTGGGTGGGACCTGCTCCTGGATGTCGGACCCAAGCCGGGCAACTGGAATGTACGAGCGGTAGACGCGGCCACGTGCGCGAAGAACGCCGACGGCAATCCTACGTGGCCCTGCACCGGATTTCGCTCCGACGAAGTATCTGTGGCTACGACAGCGACCTGCGAGGGAGCAGGCGCTGTCAATTGGGCGGTGGTCGACTTTAAGCAGAACTAGGCCTCCGGCGAGCCCGGCTGACGGGCGCCAAGGAAGAGGACTATGAATGGGCCGGGCGAATCGCCCGGCCCATTGCTGTTCAGAAAGCATGCACCTGCCTGTGCTCAAGGCCTGGCCTGAGTGGGTACGTGCGCTCACCCTACCACCGACAATGTCGATGCTTGACATGTTTCGTCGAACCCCGTATAATCTGTGACGAAAAGCGAGGCTTCGGAGCAGAGTGCCCTACGAGTTCGACGCCCTGGACCGCCAGATCGTCTCCATCCTGCAGCAGGATGGACGGACGCCGAATGTAGAGGTTGCCCGGCAACTGGGCGTATCCGAGGCAACGGTCCGCAAGCGGCTGGACCGGATGATCTCGGAAGACGTAATCCACGTGACCGCGGTCCCGAACCCCTTCAAGGTCGGCCTGCCCACCATCACGTTCCTGACCGTCGGCGTGGACCTGGCGCAGCTGGACCGGGTGACCGACCGGCTGGCCCGACTGCCCGAGGTGCGCGCCATCTACTACACCAGCGGAGAGAGCGACCTGATTGCCGAGGTATGGCTCGCATCGGCCGACGACCTGCTCCACTTTCTCACACGCTGCATTGCATCGATCCCAGGAATTCGCGAGACGGCCACATCGCACGTTCTGCGCACGATCAAGGACGGCAGCCGGTGGCAATTGCCGCCGTTACATCCGGCACGAATCCTGGTGGTGGACGACGACCCCGATTTCGCGGAAATTGCGAGTCGCATCCTGGGCGCGGAGGGGTACGAGGTAACGAGTGCCCCGTGCGGGGAGGACGCACTGGCTTCGATGCGGGTGGCGCAGCCCGACCTTGTGATCCTGGACATCATGATGCAGGGAATGCTCGATGGGCTGCGCACAGCCCAAGAGATGCGCAGCGACAGCACCCTGCGCTCGATTCCAATCCTGCTGGTCACATCGATCGGCGACTCGCCCTTCAGCGGCTTCCTGCCGCGGACCGACAGCCTGCCGGCCGACAACGTCTTGTTCAAACCCGTCGAGGCATCGACACTGGTGTCGGAGACGCGCCGCCTGCTGCGCCCGCGGCCCTTGCGCCGGGACGGGGCAGGCTTGACGAAGTGATGTCTGCGGGTATAATTCGGAGCATGAGCGCGTGGGGGCGGCGCTGCCCCCCAACCGGCAAAGGAGGCGGCCAATGCATCTGGACACACGTATGACAGTCTTTTGGATCGCTCACCTGATCATGCTGGGCCTCTGGGTCCTGCTGATGGTCTACCTTCTCTCCATCTGGCTCAAGTCGCGAGTGCCTCGGACGTGGGCCAGCGCACCCTGGTGGCGCAAGCTGATTTTCGCCGCGGCCTACGTTGTGCAGGTGGTCTTTAGCCGGAGGCTGTGGCCCCTGCTGAAGTCGTTCATCGTCGACGGGCTGCTGCAGGGGAGGCTGTTTCAGAAGAACAAGCTGCGCTGGATCACCCACATGATGGTCTTTGGGTCGTTCCTGGTGATGGGCATCCTCTCTACCATCACCGGCGTAGTTGTCGAGTTCTTGCCACTGCTTGGGATGGAGCCGGAGAAAGTCGCGCAGATCCCGCTCATCGGGCAGTTGTTCCACGCCGATGTCTGGTGGGTAGCCCTGGTGAACGAGCTGTTGGGGCTCGTCCTGTTGGGCGGAATGATGATGGTGCTCTATCGCCGCTTCATCAAAAAAGACCCCCAGCTCCGCACCGGGCCCATCGACAACACGATCATCCTTCTGCTCACACTCATTGCCCTGTCGGGCGTCTTCACCGAGACGTTCCGGCTGCTGGCGGACTTTACCATCGACGGGGTCCTGGCTCCCGCGCCAGGGCTGCTGCCCGTGGAAAAGTACCCCAAGGCCCTCTATGACGTTTTTGGACCGCAGTGGGGCTTTGTGGGCTATAGCCTGGCCTGGCTGCTGGGGCTGCTAAGGATCGGCCAGCCGGTCTGGAATATCATCTACAACATTGTCTTCTGGCTGCACTTTGTGATCGTGAGCGCCTTGCTCTACTACCTGCCCTTCAGCCGCTTTGCCCATGTGATCGCAGGCCCGGTTGTGGTGGCGCACAATTCGATGCTGGATGCCGAGAAGGCACGACATCGTAAAAAGGCCGGCCATGCCAAAGAAGCTGGGGCAGCGTGAGGGAGGTGCACGATGACAAAGAAGCTTGACCTGAAAAAGTTCACGCTGCGCCAGATGCTGGAAATGGAAGCGTGCACACGCTGCGGCGAGTGCATCGCCACCTGCCCTACCTATGCGGAGGCCAAGAACGAAGAGATCCACCCGCTGGCCAAGATCGCGACCACCAAGGACGTGTGGAAGTCGCAGTACTTGGGGGTGATTGCCCGCCTTTTTGGCATCCAAAAGCCCACGGACGAAGAGCTGCAGGCCTTTGCCAACGGCGTCTTCCGCTGCACCCTGTGCGCGCGCTGCCACGAGGTTTGCCCGGTGCAGATCGACACGCGCCCGCTCTGGATCGCGATGCGCGAGCAGCTCGTGGAGTGGAAGCTCTATCCCCAAAAGTTCGACATGCTGCGCGAGCTGGTGACGACCAAGCACAACATCTCGGGCGACGACAACAGCAACCGGCTGGTCTGGACGCAGAACATGGACCACGTGCCGGAGGGCTTGGACCGCCGGGAGGGCGCCGAGACTGTCTACTATGCCGGGTGTGTCGGCTCGATGTACCCGCGTGTCTACAGCGTCCCTCAGAGCCTGGCCCAGGTGCTGGAGCGATCGGGCGAGAACTTTACCATGCTGGGAGGCGAGGAGTGGTGCTGCGGCTTCCCGCTCGAGATCGCCGGAATGGGAAAAGAAGTGCTGGCACTGGCGAGGCACAATGTGGAGGCGGTGCGAGAGCTGGGCGCGCGCCGGCTGGTGGCGACGTGCCCCTCCTGCTACCACACCTGGGCGCATGAGTACCCGCGCATCCTGGATGAGCCGCTCGGCTTCGAGGTCCTTCACTCCACCGAGCTCCTGGCGGACTTGGTCCAGGAGGGCAAGATCAAGCTGGGCCGCATAGAGCAGAAAGTCACCTACCACGACCCATGTGACCTGGGTCGAACGAGTGGCATCTATGACGCGCCGCGCGAGGTGTTGAAGGCGATCCCGGGACTCGAGTTTGTGGAGATGGCCGACACCCGCGAGATGTCGCTGTGCTGCGGCGGCGGGGGCGACGCGGAAATGGCCGATGCCGAGCTGACGGCATTGGTTGCCCGGCGGCGGATCCAGCAGGCGCAGGACACAGGCGCACAGGTGGTGGTGTCGGCCTGCCAGCAATGCGTTCGTACGCTGGCCGAGTCGGCCCGCAAGAACAAGATCCGGCTCAAGGCCATGGACATGTCGGAGCTGGTGCTGCAGGCCATGACGGCAGGCGGCGAATAGAAGATGGCCAACGGCCGGACCCCATGCTACCTGCGGGGTCGGCCGGCGTATAGCGGAATGGAAGAGGAAGCATCGACGACGGACCACGGCCTCTGGGCATCGCCCGGCGCCTGCCGTCCATCGTCAGTGAGCAATCGAAGGAAATCCAAGGAGGGGAAAAATGAAGATCGACAAGTATAGCTTTCCCGATGACCTGCTCTACGACAAGGAGCACAACTGGGCGCGGATCGAAGGGAACGTCGTGACCATCGGCATGACCGACTTTGGCCAGGCGCTCGCCGGGGACATCGTCTACGCTGAGGTCCCTAAGGTGGGGCGCGCCATCAAGGCGGGCGACGCCTTCATGTCGCTCGAGTCGGGCAAGTGGGTAGGCCGCGTCAAGGCGATCGTATCCGGCAAGATCCTCGAAGCCAACGAGGAGCTGGAATGGGAAAGCGGGCTCATCAACAGCGATCCCTACGGCGCCGGCTGGTTTGCCAAGGTCGCCATCGAGGGTGAAGCGACGGGCCTGTTGGCGGCAACGGATCCCGAGTTCTCCGCGTTTATCGCCGAGCAGCGGGCAAAGTACGGAAAGTAGCGCCGGGAGGTCACTCGCGCGGTGCCGGACTCAGTCCGGGGACCGGTGTGGAGGGGGTTGTGTGGCACAGTTTGGCGGCCCAGACTCGGCCGCGCAGGGAGCCAAAGGGATAAGGCAGGCCATGAGGCCTGACACATATCTTCAAGGAGGAAGAACATGTCTACGGATTTCAACGTCGATGCCTTTCCGCCCCCAAAGATGGCGGAGAAAATGGAGTCGGTGGGCGTCAACAAGGCAAACCTCAACTTCTTGAGCCAGGCCGTGTTGGCAATCCTGGCCGGGGCCTTTATCGGCTGCGGCGCCATCTACTGTACCACTGTCCTTGCCGGGCTGGGTGCGGCCGGTGTCGGCTATGGCATCCAGCGACTCCTGGGAGGCCTGACCTTCTGCCTGGGCCTCATCGCGGTCGTTGTGGCCGGAGCCGAGCTCTTTACCGGCAACAACCTCATCATCATGGCCTTTATGAGCGGTAAGGTCAAGCTCACGGGTCTTTTGCGCAACTGGGCCATTGTGTGGACGGGAAACCTGGTCGGCTCCGTGCTGACGGCCCTGGTCATGTTCCTGGCCCAGCAGTTCAGCCAGGGTGGCGGCCAGGTCGGCCTCACCGCCCTCAACATCGCCAACGCCAAGTGCGGCCTCGGCTTCATCCAGGCTATCTTCCTGGGCATCATGTGCAACGCCCTGGTGTGCCTGGCGGTATGGCTCTGCTCCTCGGCCCGCTCCACCACCGACAAGATCCTGGCGATCATCTTCCCCATCAGCGCCTTCGTCGCCGCGGGCTTTGAGCACTCGGTCGCCAACATGTACTTTATCCCCATCGGCCTGTTCATCAAGGGGTTCGTGCCTGCCGATTCGGCCTTCTGGGGCGCCATCGGCAAGACGGCCGCCGACTTTGCGAACCTGACCTGGGGCAACTTTTTCCTGAAGAATCTGCTACCGGTCACCATCGGCAACATCATCGGAGGCGCCGGCTTTGTCGGGCTGGTCTACTGGTTCGCCTATCTGCGGCCGCAGAAGAAGTGACCGTTGCCAAGAGGGGAAGATCGACAATCCTGGAACTGGACCGAAGTCGCGACTGCGTCGAGGTCACTCGGAGCGTCAAGCGCCTGATCAAGTAGCCTGAGCGACTGCGGTAGGCCGAGCCACTCGGCATCGGGTGGCTCGGCCGCTGTCCCAGGAGCGCCTGGGCACCCATGGTCGCCGGCCATGGGGCACTGCCTGACAAGGCAGCGCCGAGTTGGCATTCGTCCCTGCGGCCTCTGGCAAGAGGCTCCCTTGCCCGGGGCTACGAAAGAAAGAGGAGGACTATGGCTGGAATCGTTCCGATTCACCCCGCTGTTCCATCGACTGCAGAGCGGGAGGCCATCCAGGAGGCGATTGCCGCCTGCTACCAATGTGGCACATGCTCCGCCACGTGCCCGACGGCCCACGCAATGGACTACTCCCCGCGTGCCTTGTGGCGGCTGGTCGAGCTGGGGCAATTCGACGAGGTGCTCAAGTCGAACACCTTCTGGATGTGCACCGCCTGCTACAGCTGCACGGTACGCTGCCCGCGCGAAGTGGCCATCTCGGAGACGATGAGGCAGCTGCGGGAGCGGTACTTTGACGAGGAAACCGGGCCGCTCCTCGGCGGGCTGGGCGCGGTGCTGGACTCGGTGGCTGCCACGCGCAACATCGCCAACGAGCCGAACGAAGGGCGGCTGATCTGGGCCGACAACTTGCCCGAGCGGCCACCGCAGCTGGAGCGGCACCAGGCGGACGTGCTCTACTTCATCGGATGCGTGGGAGCGCTCTTCCCGCAGACCTACGCAGTGCCGCGGGCCTTTGTCCAGATCCTGGGCGCTGCCGAGGTAGATTACACTGTGCTTGGGGGCGACGAGTGGTGCTGCGGCTACCCGGTGTACGGCGCCGGCCGGAAGGGTCGGCTCGGGGAGCTGGCGGAGCACAACGTGGCGCACCTGGCAGAGACAAGCGCCAGGACGCTGGTCACGACCTGCCCCTCCTGCTACTACACCTGGCACCACCTCTACCCAGAGGTGCTGGGCAAAGAGGTGCCGGTCAAGATCATGCATTCCACCGAGTTCCTGGCGGAGCTAATTGCCGAGGGGCGCCTGAAGTTGGGGCCGGTGGAGGACATTGTCACCTACCACGACCCATGTGACCTGGGGCGCAAGAGCGGCGTGTACGATGCTCCGCGCCAGGTCCTGCGCAGCATCCCTGGGCTGACCTTTGTCGAGATGGCCCAGCACGGCCCCAACAGCCTGTGCTGCGGAGGGGGCGGCGATATTGCGATGTATGCCGGAGACGTGGGGGCGGATGTGGCCCAGCGGCGCATGCTCCAAGCACAGGCCGTCCAGGCGAAAACGATCGTCTCGGCCTGCCAGCAGTGCAAGCGCACCCTGGCCGACGGCGCGCGCAAAGCGCGCGTCCGCATCCGCGCGCTTGACATCACGGAGCTGGTGTGGCAGTCGATTCAGAACGCCCAGTCGGGGGTCGAGCTATCCGCGGCAGCGATACCGGCGAAGCCGAAGGCGTCCAAGCCGACGACTTGGGGCACGGCAGAGGCATGAGCGAGGGAAGATTATGACAAAGCCCAGAGTTGGCGTGTACGTGTGCCAGTGCGGGTCGAACATCGCCGCGACGGTTGACACCGAGGCGGTCGCCGCCTTTGTCCGGGAAATGGACGGCGTGGTCTCGGCCCGCGTGATGAAGTACACCTGTTCCGATCCGGGGCAGGCCCAGATCCGCCAGGATATCGAGGAGATGGGACTGGAGCGCGTGATTGTTGCAGCCTGCACACCCCGGATGCACGAGCCCACCTTCCGGCGGACGCTGGAGAGCGCCGGGCTGAACCCCTACTTCTTTGAGATGGCCAACATCCGCGAGCAGGTCTCGTGGGTGCATCCCAAGGGGGAGGCAGCCACCAACAAGGCAATCGACCTGGTGGCAGGGGCCGTCGAGAGAGTGCAGCTGCACATGCCTCTCTACGCCCGGAAGGCACCGGTCGAGCGCTCGGCGCTGGTCGTGGGCGGCGGGATTGCCGGCATCCAGGCTGCGCTCGACATTGCCGACGCCGGGTTCCAGGTCTACCTGGTAGAGCGGGAGCCCAGCATCGGCGGCCGCATGGCCCAGCTGAACAAGACCTTCCCGACACTCGACTGTGCCACCTGAATCCTCGGGCCAAAAATGATGGATGCCGGTCGGCATCCCAACATCAAGCTCCTGAGCTACAGCGAGGTTGTCGAGGTCAACGGCTTTGTCGGCAATTTCCAGGTGAAGGTTAAGCAGAAGCCGCGCTATGTGGACATAGACAAGTGCACCGGGTGCGGGGCGTGCATGGCTGCCTGCGTGTGGAAGGATCGCGTCTACAGCGAATACGAGGCGAAACTGGGGCTGCGCTCCGCGGTTTACATCCCCTTTGCGCAGGCCGTTCCCATGCGGGCCACCGTCGACCCCCTCTCCTGCCTTTTCCTGTCGCGCGGCAAATGCTCGCAAAAATGCATCCAGGCCTGTGAGGCCAAGGCGATCGACTTTGACCAGAAAGCGAGCTACGTCGACCTCAAAGTGGGCACGGTGGTGCTCGCTACCGGGTTCGACCTGACAGAGCATGAGACCCTGGCGCGCTACGGGTATGGCATCTATGACAACGTCATCGACGGCATGCAGTTTGAGCGCCTGTCGAGCGCGGCGGGGCCGACGGGCGGCAAAATCGTGACCCGTGACGGCCGGGTGCCCGAGACCACCGTCTTCCTGCACTGCATCGCCAGCCGGGACGTGGAAGCGCACGAGTACTGCTCGCGGGTGTGCTGCATGTATGGCACCAAGCAGGCCCACCTAGCCAAGGAGAGCACAGGCGGGCAGGTCTACCAGTTCTACATCGATATGCGCACCCCGGGCAAGTCGTACGAAGAGTTCTACCACAGGATGCAGCACGAGGGGGTCCTGTATGTGCGCGGCAAGGTGGCGGAGGTCCTGCCCGATCCTGCAGGCAGCGGAAAGCTGCTGGTGCGCGGCGAGGACACGCTGTTGGGCCGTTATGTCGAAATCCCGGCCGACCTGGTGGTCCTGCTGACGGCTATGGTGCCCGCAGAAGGCGCCAGGGACGTGGGCAGGCTCTTTGGGGCAGGCTTGGACAAGGATGGCTTCTTTGCCGAGCTGCACCCAAAGCTGCGCCCCGTCGACAGCTCCACCAGCGGCGTCTTCCTGGCCGGCTGCTGCCAGGGACCGAAGGACATCCCAGACACCGTCTCACAGGCGAGCGCAGCGGCTGCGAAAGCGATGGTGCTCCTGAGCAAGGGGGAGGTCGACATCGATCCCACCGTCGCCGAGGTAGTCCGCGAAAGATGCTCGGGCTGCGGAGAGTGCATCCTTGCCTGCCCATTCCACGCGATCGAGCGGGTGGAGGGCAAGGCCCAAGTGAACATCGCGTTGTGCAAAGGGTGCGGCACGTGCGTCGGAGCCTGCCTGGCCAAAGCGATCATCGGCCATCACTTTACGGACTCGGAGCTGGTCGCCCAGATCGTGGGCATCTTTGAGCGAGAGCCCGAGGAGGTCTATGCCTAGATGAGCAACCATGACGGTTTTGAGCCCCGCATCGTAGGGTTTCTGTGCAACTGGTGCAGCTATGCCGGCGCGGATGCGGCCGGCACGTCGCGCCTGAAGTATGCGCCCAACATTCGCGTCGTGCGCGTCATGTGCTCGGGGCGCGTCTCGCCGGAGCTGGTGATCCGCACCTTTCGTGAGGGTGCCGACGGGGTGATGGTGCTCGGCTGACACCTCGGCGACTGCCACTATGTTAGTGGCAATCACCGGACCGCCAAGCGGTTTCCCATATTCCGCAGCCTGCTGAAACAGGTGGGCATCAACCCTGAGCGCATGTACCTGGGCTGGATCTCATCCTCCGAGCCGGCGCGCTTTTCCGAGGTCGTGCAGGCCTTTGCCGACAAGGTCCGCGAGCTGGGCCCGCTGGAAACAAAGCAGGGTACCCAAAATGGATAGACTCGCTGTTACGCACCAAACTGTGAAGCAGTTGCTAGAAAGCGGTGAGGTAGAAGGCGTCCTCGCGCTGCGCGCGAGCGGGACGTCCACCATACTGCACCTGTACCGGCCGGGGGACGACCTCTCGGACCTTGCCCTGTGGCCCAAGTACAACGCGCCCAAGATCATGGACCTCCTACAGCGCAGCGCGCCCGATGCACGGCTGGGCATGGTCGTCCGCGGGTGCGAGGAGCGTGGGCTGATCGAGCTGACCAAGCACAACCAAGTGGAGCTGGGCCGCTTGCACCTCATCGGGGTGGCGTGCACGGAGGAGGAGCGCAACGCCTGCCGCTGCGCATGGCCCTATCCCACACGGATCGACGCTGGCGAAAAAGTCGAAGGCATCGCGGACCCACTGGTCGTAGAGCACGACAAGCTGTCGCTGAAAGAGCGAAGCGAGTTCTGGAGGCAGCACTTTGCCCGCTGTATCAAGTGCTACGCCTGCCGCACGGTCTGCCCGCAGTGTTTCTGCGAGGTGTGCATGCTGGAGGACAACCTCTGGGTGCACACGGGGACCATGACGCCGCCTTTTCCGACCTATCACCTGATTCGGGCATACCACACGGTGGCCAAGTGCGTGGGCTGCATGGAGTGCGAAGCTGCCTGCCCGGCGGACATCCCGCTGCCGGTGCTGTACGCACTCCTGCGCCGGGACGCTGAGGAGATGTTTGGCTACGTGCCGGGGCGCAGTGTCGACGAGCTGCCACCGCTGGTAGTCGAGACGCTGCCGCAAGGAGGGTAGCTGGTGGAATACCGAAACGTTCTGACAACATGCGCCTACTGTGGCTGTGGCTGTGGCCTTTACCTGGAAGTGCTCGACGGCAAGGTCGTGGGCACACTGCCGGCAAAGGCCCATCCGATCAGCGAGGGCAAGCTCTGCGTGAAGGGTTGGAACTCGCACGCCTACATCCACCACCCCGATCGCCTGACGACACCGCAGATTCGCGACCACCGAGGCGGCGCGCTGCGTGAGGCGAGCTGGGACGAGGCGCTGGACCTGGTGGCGCGCCGGCTGGGTGAGATCAAGGCCACATCGGGGCCAGATGCCATCGGCTTCATGACATCGGCCAAGTGCACCAACGAGGAGAATTACCTGCTGCAAAAGTGGGCACGCGCGGTGATCGGCACCAACAACGTCGATCACTGCGCACGCCTCTGACACGCCCCCACGGTGGCCGGTCTGGTCATCGCATTCGGCAGCGGGGCAATGACGAACTCTATCCCAGAGTTCGAAGAGAGTGACTGTTTTCTGATTACGGGCTCGAATACGACCGAGACGCACCCGCTCATCGCGATGCGCGTGATGCGCGCACAGAAGCGGGGGGCCAAGGTCATCGTCGTCGATCCACGAGACGTGCAAATCGCGCACATCGCCGACATTCACCTGCAGCAGCGCTCGGGAACCGATGTGGCGTGGCTCAACGGAATGCTGCACGTCATCATCGCCGAGGGGCTGTACGACCAGGAATTCGTCGCGGAGCGCACCGAGGGCTTTGAGGAGCTCAAGGCGGTGGTGGCGGAGTACACCCCAGAGCGGGTAGAGGCAATCAGCGGCATCCCGGCTGCCGACCTGGTCAATGCGGCGCGGGTCTATGCCCACGCCAAGAACGCGGCGATCCTGTACGCGATGGGCATCACGCAGCACACGACGGGCATCGACAACGTGGTGTCGTGCGCCAACCTTGCGATGGTGACCGGCAACATCGGGCGGCCCGGTGTGGGTGTGAACCCGCTGCGAGGCCAGAACAACGTGCAGGGCGCATGCGACATGGGTGGGCTGCCCAACGTCTACACCGCCTACCAACCGGTGATCAACGAGGCGGTCCAGGCCAAGTTCGCTGAGGCTTGGGGGAGTGCCGGCCCCTTGAAGGTCGGCCTCACCGTCACGGACATGATCAACAAGGCACACCACGGCGAGCTGAAGGCGCTGTATATCATGGGCGAAAACCCCATGGTATCAGACCCCGATCTCAAGCACGTCCAGGCGGCGCTGGAGACGGCAGAGTTTGTGGTCGTACAGGACATCTTCCCCACCGAGACGGCGGCCCTGGCCGACGTTGTCCTGCCGGGCGTCACTTTTGCGGAGAAGGATGGCACCTTCACGAACACCGACCGGCGTGTCCAGCTGATCCGCCAGGCGATCCCGCCCGTGGGCAACGCGCGGACCGACTGGGAGATACTGGCAGACCTGGCACGGCGTATGGACGGGGCCCCCCGGACCGCCCGCTTTGGCGGATGGGAGTATGACTCACCGGCCGCGATCATGGATGAGATTGCCGCGTTGACTCCCAGCTACGGTGGCGTGAGCTTTCCGCGGCTCGAGCAGTGCGGTGACCTGCAATGGCCCGTGCCGACAGCCGAGCACCCAGGCACGGCTTTCCTGCACAGGGGCAAGTTCAGCCGCGGACTCGGCAAGCTGAGTGCAATCCAGTTCAAAGAGCCCGATGAGCTTCCCGACGAGGAGTACCCTCTCATCCTGACGACCGGACGGACGATGTTCCACTACCACACGGGCAGCATGACACGCCGCTCGGAGAAGCTCGACCGAGAGGTGCCCAACGGCTACGTGGAAATCAGCCCGGAGGACGCGGAAAAGCTCGGGTTGAAGAAGTCGGCGCGGGCTCGCCTCGTCACCCGCCGGGGGGCGATCGAGACGCGGGTCTGGGTCACGCGCCGCGTGCCTCCGGGGACGGTCTTCGTCCCCTTCCACTTTGCCGAGGAGGCAGCCAACGTGCTGACGAACCCGGCCTTTGACCCCATCGCCAAGATCCCAGAGTACAAGGCGGCAGCAGTCCGGGTGGAAAAGCTGTAAGCCGTACCGGCGGGAAGGAAAGCCCGCCTAGGTCGCTTAGACAAGACAGGGGCACCCCGCGGGGTGCCCCTGGTTTTTCCTGCAACGGAAGCGACGGGCTAGACGATCTCGACGACCGCTTCCTGCTCCTTCAGAGCATTCGCCGCGGATTCCGCCTGATCCTTGGGCACGCCTTCGAGCACCTTGGTGGGGGCGCTGTCGACCAGGTCCTTGGCTTCCTTGAGGCCGAGGTCGGGCCGGAAGGTGCGCACTGCCTTGATGACCTGGATCTTTTTCGGGCCGACATCCTTGAGGATGACGTCGAACTCGGTCTGTTCCTCTTCCTCGGCGGCTGCCTCGGCTACGGGCGCGGCGGACGCAACCGGGATACCTGCCATGGCCATCGGGGCCGCAGCTGACACGCCCCAGCGCTCCTGGAGGATCTTGGAGAGCTCGGCCGCTTCCAGCAGCGTGAGCTCGTTGAGGGCCTGCACCAGCTTTTCCAACTTCTCAGACATGGTTTCTATCTCCTTTTGTTCGAATTCTTCTCATCTGTGGGCCAGGTCTCGATGCCCGGCCTCCACGGCGCAGGATCGCTACGCCGCCGCCTGCTGTTCCTGCTCCGACCTGGCCTGCAGCACGTACACCAAGTCGCGCAGCGGTGCCGCGATCAGGCCAGCCAAGCTGCTCATCGGCCCCTGGACCACACCGACCAACTGCGCCAGAAGCACCTCGCGCGGTGGGAGAGTCGCCAGCGCCTTCGCGCCCGCGGCGTCCACCAGGGACGTCCCAACGATCCCACCCCGGATGCGAAGCTGCTCGTTCTCCCGGGAGAGGTCATTGAGCGCCTTGACAACGGTTGCCACGTCGCTTCGGCAATAGCAGACCGCCACGGGACCCTTGAGCATATCGCCCGGGTCGGGGATGCCTGCCCCCGCCAACGCCGCTCTGAAGAGCGTGTTCTTGACAATGTGGAAGCTCGCGCCGACCTCGCGCAGCCGCACGCGCAGCGCCGTCGCCGCCGCCACGGTCATCCCCTGATACTCCGCCAGGATGACAGCTTGACACCCGACTAGGCTCTTGGCATAGCCTTCCTGCAACTGCCCTTTCTTTTCCTTGGTAATGGCCAACCTATCTCACCTCCTCTTTCGATTCCGTTGTGCCAACAAAAAAGCCCTTGTGCCACCGGCGCAAAGGCTTTCCTCCCGGCCTCGCCAGCCTGCTGGCTGGCCTGCCGGTGGAACTGCTCTCTGCCTCGGCAGGCAAGTGTTTGAGCGCTTGACGCGCGCCTGCTGTCTGCGGCACGATTCAGTTGTTCGCCCACGAGGGGCGGGACTACACGACTAGACTGTCTTCATCGACGTCGCAGCGTTGACGTCCACCCGGACGCCGGGTCCCATCGTGCTGCAAACGCCCACTTTCTTGATGTAGGATCCCTTGGCCGCCGCCGGCCTGGCCTTCACGATCGCCTCCATAACGGCTGCCATGTTCTCCACCAACGCCTCGGCGGAAAAGCTCACCTTGCCGAGCGGGACATGGATATTCGCTGTCTTGTCCACGCGATACTCCACACGCCCCTGGCGAGCTTCCTCGATGACCCGCCGCAGGTCCTCATCGTTCACGATGGTGCCGGACTTGGGGCTTGGCATCAGCCCACGAGGTCCCAGCACGCGGCCAAGCTTGCCGACCTTGCGCATCATCGATGGGGTCGACATGGCAATGTCAAAGTCAACCCAACCCTTCTGGATCTGCTCGACCAGGTCATCGGCCCCGACATAGTCGGCACCCGCTTCGCGCGCCGCCTTGTCTGCGTCGCCTTCCGCAAAGACGAGGATGCGCACCTGCTTGCCGGTTCCCTTCGGCAGCAGCACAACACCGCGCACCTGCTGGTCAGCGTGCCGGGGGTCCAGCCCTGTGCGAAGGTGAACCTCGACGGTCGCGTCGAACTTGGCGTAGTGCGTCTTCTTGACCAGGTCCATCGCCTCTTCGGGCGAATAGACCCGGCCGGGATCAATCAACTTGACTGCTTCCTGGTACTTTTTTCCACGCTTACCCATTCTGTTCTCCTCTGTGGTCTTGGTGGGGAATGGTTCCCCTCCCACGTTTCGCGAAGGCCGGGGGGTCAAACCCTGGCCCAGCTTTGGGCGGGAATGATTCCCGCCCAACGAATGCTAGTCCACGACCTGGATGCCCATGCTGCGCGCGGTGCCCTCGATCATGCGCATCGCGCTCTCGACATCGTACGCATTCAGGTCCTTCATCTTCTGCTCGGCAATGTCGCGCACCTGCTTGCGGGTAACTGACCCCACAACTGCACGGGTGCCTTCCGCCGACCCTTTGGGCACGCCGGCTGCCCTCTTGAGGAGGTCCGTGGCCGGCGGTGTCTTCAGCTCGAACTTGAAGGAGTTGTCCGCGTAGATGGTGATCTCTGCAGGGACGATTGAGCCGACCAGGTGCGCCGTGCGCGCATTGTAGTCCTTGCAGAAAGCCATGATGTTGATTCCATGCTGGCCAAGAGCCGGGCCGACCGGGGGCGCCGGTGTGGCCTTGCCTGCCTGGATGGCCAGGGTCACGATCGCCTTTATCTTTTTCGCCATACTATCCTCCAGCCCGCCCACAGGGGACGGGGTACCGATTACGCGATTTTCTCAACCTGAAGAAAGTCCAACTCGACCGGTGTCTCGCGACCGAAGAAGGAGACCAGGATGCGCACCTTGCCCTTGTCGGGGTAGATGGTATCCACCGATCCAACGAAATCCTCGAACGGGCCGTCGGAAATGCGGACCTTTTGGCCCGGCCGGAAGCTCACCTTGACCTTGGGGGTCTCGTTTCGCATCCGCTTGAGGATGCGATCGACGTCCCGCCGGGGCAGCGCGCTCGGCTTGTTTACCGAGCCCACAAAGCCCGTCACACCCGGCGTATTGCGGACCACGTGCCACGAGTCCTTGTCCATGATCATGTCGACCAGGATGTAACCGGGGAAGATCCGCCTCTCCACCGTCCGGCGCTGGCCGTCCTTGACCTCGATCTCTTCCTCGGTGGGAACGACCACCTCAAAGATCTTGTCGGACATGGCAAGCGACTCGATCCGGTGCTCAAGGTTCTTCTTGACCTTGCCCTCGTAGCCAGAGTAACTATGGATCACGTACCAGGCGCGAACTCCCTCGCCCTCGGCCACCTCGGCGAGGTCAGCCGGCTCACCCACGACCTCACCCAGGCCCAGGAATGAGAAGTCGCCTCCCTCGTCCGCGGCGCCGGCGGAAGAGGGCTCAGCAGCCAGGTCCTCCCCTTCAGGCTCGGGCACCACGTCCTCTGCCACAGGCGCCAGATAGGAGGCAAACAGCTGCCGGGCCCGATCCTCAGGCGAAAGCACGCCCTCGCCGCCATCGGCATGGGCGCCATTCGATTCAGTTCCTACGGGCTCGTGCTCGTTCTGCTCTTGTTCCATTCCGACGGGCCTACAGCAAGAGACCGATCAGCTTCTCGAAGCCAAAGTCAAGGATGGCCAGGATAATGGAGAGCAGCGCGGTGACCACGCCCACCATGAGCGTCAGGTTCAATCCCTCACGCCTCGTTGGCCAGGACACTTTCTTCAGCTCGAACCAGGTTTCCCGGAAATACTGGATGAGCCTACTGTCGCGCAGATTGATCTTCGGGATCTTTAGTTTTGCCACGCGCTCTCAACTCCCTCGCACATTTCGTACATTGGAGGACACCGCCCCATCTTTTTCACTCATGAGACGGTGTCCTCTGCTCCAGCAGGCCAGGCAGGAATCGAACCCGCAACCTACGGTTTTGGAGACCGTTGCTCTGCCAATTGAGCTACTGGCCTAGGTTAGCCGATCGCCGATGGCCGATAGCATGCCGCCTGAGGTCTAGCACCCAGGCCGCGCTACCCGCCATCTGCCATGGGCTACCCGCTACTTCGTCTCCCGATGCGGGGTATGCTTCCTGCACCGAGGGCAATACTTCTTGATCTCCATCCGAGCCTGGTCGTTGCGCCGGTTCTTCTCGGTGGTATACGTCCTCTCCTTGCACTCTGTGCAAGCGAGGTTTATCACAACACGAACAGCTTTCTTCGCCATGCGTTACCTCCCCGCGTCCAACCTACTCCACGATCCGGGTAATGACGCCGGCGCCGACCGTCCGCCCACCCTCGCGTATCGCAAACCGCGACCCTGCTTCCAGCGCCACCGGTATGATCAGCGTTACCTTCAGGTTCGCATTGTCCCCTGGCATCACCATCTCTGTCCCCGCCGGCAGCTCCACCGACCCCGTCACGTCCATCGTCCGAATGTAGAACTGCGGCCGGTACCCCGCAAAGAACGGCGTGTGCCGCCCTCCCTCTTCCTTCTTCAAAACGTACACTTCCCCGTCAAACGTCGTGTGCGGATTGATGCTCCCTGGTTTCGCGAGCACCATGCCCCTTTCTACTTCGTCCCGGTCGACCCCTCGCAGCAGACACCCAGCGTTGTCTCCCGCCAGCCCTTCCTCCAACGTCTTCCGGAACATCTCCACGCCCGTCACCACGACCTTCTTCCGTGTGTCTCCCAACCCGACGATGTCCACTTCTTCCATCGCACGTACACGCCCACGCTCGATACGCCCCGTGACCACCGTCCCCCGTCCCTTGATGCTGAACACATCCTCTATCGCCATCAGGAACGGCTTGTCCACCTCGCGCACCGGCAGCGGTATGTACTCGTCCACCACCCGCATTAGCTCCAATATGCACGCATACTCCGGCGCATTCGGGTCTGTGCTCGTGCTCTCCAACGCGTTCCGTGCACTCCCTCGCACGATCGGCGTGTCGTCCCCGGGAAACCCGTTCGCCGTCAGTAGCTCCCGAAGCTCCAACTCCACCAGCTCCAATAGCTCCGGGTCGTCCATCATGTCCACTTTGTTCAGAAACACCACCATCGCCGGCACTTCGACCTGGTGCGCCAGCAACACGTGCTCCCGCGTCTGTGGCATCGGCCCATCCGGCGCAGCCACCACCAGGATCGCCCCATCCATCTGCGCTGCGCCCGTGATCATGTTCTTGATGTAGTCCACGTGCCCGGGACAGTCTACGTGCGCATAATGCCGCTTCTCTGTCTCGTACTCCACGTGCGATATCGCGATCGTGATCCCGCGCGCCTTCTCCTCCGGTGCATTGTCAATCGAGTCAAACGCCCGGAACGACGACATCCCCCTCATCGACAGCACCTTCGTTATGGCTGCCGTCAGCGTCGTCTTCCCATGGTCTATGTGACCAATCGTCCCCACATTCAAGTGCGGCTTCGTCCGCTCGAACTTGGCCTTTCCCATGTTACAGCCTCCTCCTACAGTTCCGTTCTGTTCAGACCCGATCCATTGGGCCCCAGGCCCAAGCAATCCACTCCAGTGGAGCCCACGAAGGGAATTGAACCCTTGACCTCGCCCTTACCAAGGGTGTGCTCTGCCGTCTGAGCTACGTGGGCAGTCCTATGAGAGCCACCCGTCGGATTTGAACCGACGACCCAGCGCTTACAAGGCGCTTGCTCTGCCGACTGAGCTAGGGTGGCCTGCTCGGGAACCCACACCGAACCACCCCCCGTGTCCCACAGAGCTCTGAGGGCCAAGTGGCGGCTCAGTATACTGAGAACAAAATCGGTTGTCAAATCGTGCCCGCCAATGCGCACCGCGCGGGCAGGCACGAAGGCGGAGGGGGTGGGATTCGAACCCACGGAGCATTTCTGCTCACGCGTTTTCGAGACGCGCGCATTAGGCCGGCTATGCTACCCCTCCGGGCGAATGGCTATCTTAGCACAGTGCCACGACGGGAGCAAACTCGCCGGTTGGCTTGGCCGGGACAGGGCGTTGGCTTTGCGGGCGGCTCCAGGCTGCGGGAGGAACGCCCCGCAGGCAAGGCGGGAGCGCAGCACGGTTGGTTCTGGAACATGCACCGGCTTGTTGACCTTTCGCTGGGGCCGGTGTATACTTTAGCGGACTTGACCGAAGGGAACACAGCATGGATCAGCCGCGCATCATGGTCGTGATACCTACTTACAATGAGGTAGAGAACCTGCCGACATTGGTGGGGGAACTCCTGGCACTCGGCCTGCCCAACCTGGGGCTCTTGATCGTGGACGACGATTCGCCGGACGGCACGGGGCGGGTGGCCGATGACCTGGCGCTGAGATACCCCGACCGGGTGCAAGTGCTGCACAGAAAGGGCAAGCTCGGCCTGGGCACGGCCTACCTGGAAGGCTTCCGGCTCGCCATTGCACAGGGGGCCGATCTCATTGTCCAGATGGATGCCGACTTTTCACACTCGCCACACTACATCCCACAGATGGCAGAAGCAGCTGTCAGCTACGACGTCGTGATCGGGTCACGCTATGTGAGCGGTGGAACGCTGGATGAGCGATGGGGTTGGTGGCGCAACCTGCTCAGCTGGTGGGCCAACGCGGTCTACACGCGCATGATCTTGGGACTGAAGGCAAGGGATGTGACCGCCGGCTTCAAGTGCTGGCGAAGGGCGACCCTCGAGGGGATCGGGCTGGAGCAAGTCCGCTCCGACGGCTACGTCTTCCAGGTAGAGATGGCCTTTCTGACAGAGAAACTGGGCTATCGCTTCCTTGAGGTGCCGATCCATTTCGAAGACCGGCGCATCGGCCATTCCAAGATGTCGATGCAGGTCAAGATCGAGGCCGCCATCCGCACCTGGCAGATCCGTTGGCATCACCGGAACGCTGCACGCGCAGCGTGACAGCCAGGATAGGGCGTTGAGCGAAGAAACCGACCCTACGCAGAACGCCGGCCCCGGCGGCAGGCCCCCGCGCAGCGCCCGGTGGCGATGGGAGCTGGGGGCCCTGTTTCTGCTCCTTCTACTGCCCCTTGCGCTGTTCTGGCCGGTGGCGGTTGGGTCCAGGACCCTGCTGCCCGCAGACAACCTGTACCAGTGGCAGCCGTACCGGGCCTTCGCCGAGCAGATGGGCGTTCGGCTGCCAGCGCAGAATGAGCTCCTGAGCGACCTGGTCCTAGAGAACCTCGCCTGGAAGCGCTTTGTCGTCGAGTCGCTCCAGGAAGGGCAGGTCCCTCTTTGGAACCCACACCTGTTTGCCGGGGTTCCCTTCCTTGCCGCCGGACAGCACTCGGCGATGTACCCCTTCAGCCTTCTCTTTTACGTCCTGCCTCTCAGCAAGGCCTACGGCATATTCACGGTGCTGCAGCTCTGGCTGGCCGGGTTCTTTGCCTACCTCTTCGCCCGCACACTCCGGCTCAGGCCGCTTTCGGCTCTCATCGCCGGCGTCACGTACCAGCTGAGTGCCTTTTTCCTCGTCAGCGTCGTGTTCACCATGATCATAGCCGCTGCGGCCTGGCTGCCGCTCCTCCTGGCAATCATCGAGACAGTCGTGCGCAAGCAGGAAGAGAAGGGGAGCGGCCCCTTCGTCCCAATTCTCTACGTCGCGGCTGGGGCGGTCACCCTGGGCATGGTGGTGCTCGCCGGTCACCCCGAGGTGCTGGTCTACACGCTGCTGGTGATGGCCCTGTACGCGCTCGTGCGGCTGGTGCTTCTGCGGGGACGGGTGAGAGCCTGGCGCCCGGCCCTGCGCATCAGCGCCTGGCTGGCGCTCATGGTGGCGCTGGGGCTGGGGCTGGGCTCTGTGCAGCTCATCCCCTTGCTGGAGCTGGTCACCAAGAGCTTTCGCGAAGGATCGGTCACCTACCAGGACGTGGTAGGATGGGCCTATCCCCTCAGGCAGATCGCGACGTTCCTGGTGCCCGACTTTTTCGGAAATCCGGCGACCCATGGCTACTGGGACCTGGCCACCCGGCAATGGGTTCCCCTGGAACGCACATTCTGGGGGATCAAGAACTATGTCGAGGCAGGCAGCTACGTGGGGGTCCTGCCCCTGGTGTTGGCCCTGCTGGCTGTGCTCGGTACGGGAAAGACCTCCCCCAACCGGCGGCATGTCTGGATCCTGGCCGGGTTGGCGTTGGTTTCCCTGCTCTTGGTCTTTGGAACGCCACTGTATGCCCTTCTCTATTATGGACTGCCGGGCATCAAGCAGCTCCACTCGCCTTTCCGGTGGGTATGGCCCTACACGCTCAGCATCGCGATGCTGGCTGCCTTCGGAGCGGAGGCATTGGCCCTCCGCAGATCGAGGCTGCTGAGGGTGATGGGCTGGGCGGCGGCGGCTGCCGGCGCGGCAGCAGTCGGCGTGCTGCTCCTGGCGCGGGCAGCGCCGGCGCAAGTCCTGCCACTTGTGGACCGCTTCATGGCGGCCATGCCGGAGACGCACTGGGTTTTCGGCAGTCAGATGGCGTTCCTGTCGTACGAGTGGCCAGAGCTCCTGGCCTTTGGCGGGCTGCTGCTGGCGAGCGGTGTGGTGCTCCTCGTGGCCGGGCGACAACGCCGCGTGCGGAGACTGCCCCTGGCGCAGCTCCTGGCTGTGGCCGTGGTGGCGGGCGACCTGCTTCTGTTCGGAGCCGGTTTCAACCCAGCGGCCGACCCCGTGTGGCTAGAGTTCCGGCCGCCGGCCCTTGAATGGCTCCAGCAGCAGGCCGAAGCCGAGACCCCGTGGCGCCTGACCAGCTACCAGGTCGAGGGGGACACCAAGACGCTGAATGCCAACATCCCCTGGCTGGCAGGGCTCCAGGATATCCGGGGATACGACTCGATCATCCCGCGCCAGTACGTGGACCTCATGAGGTGCATCGAGCCGCAGGGAGAGCTGCCCTACAACCGGATCGCGCCGATCTACGATGCAGCGCACCTGAGCTCGCCGCTGCTGGACCTGCTGAACGTGCGCTACGTCGTCACAGAAGGAACGATTGCCAACGACGACTATGCGCTGGTCTACGAGGGCGAGGTGCGCATCTACGAAAACACCGACGTGCTGCCACGCGCATTCGCCTTCGTGGCCACGGACGGCGCATCCCCGGCAGTGAGCGCCGGCGAGGAGATGTGCGCCCTCGACCCCCGCACAATGCTCTTGCTCGGTGCGAGCGAGGGGGCGGATGGAAGCGGCGCCGCGGCCACAGTCCGCGGTGGGCTGCGCGCCGCCACGATCGTGTCCTATTCCGCCAATGAGGTGACCGTCGACGTCGAGATGCCCGAGCAGGGCTGGCTCGTCTTGGCGGACAGCTACTTCCCGGGCTGGAAGGCCTATCGCTCTGTGCCACCCCCTGTGGCCGCGGAGATCGGCGAGGCTTCGGAGGAGGTGGAGCTGCAGATCGTCCAGGCGGATGGGAACTTTCGGGCAGTCCGGCTGGAGGCCGGAAGCCACCGGGTGCGCTTCAAGTACACGCCGATGAGCGTCAAGCTTGGGCTGTACGGCAGCTTTATGGCATGCGTGGTACTCCTCCTGCTGGTGCTCTTTTGGCTCTGGGGGAGGCTCTACCGCGAGCGTGCGGACGACCCAACGGCCAAGAGGGTGGCCAAGAACAGCCTTCTGCCGATGGGGCTGCAGCTCCTCAACCGCGTAATCGATCTGGCTTTCGCCATGCTCATGCTGCGCATCCTGGCGCCGGAGATGGCGGGGCGATTCACCTTTGCGATCGGGCTTATCGGATACTTTGACATCCTGGTGCGCTTTGGGCTGGGCACGCTGCTGACGCGGGAGGTTGCCCGGGATCGCACGCATGGCAACCGGTACCTGAGCACGGTGGGCATCCTGCGGGGCTTCCTGTGGCTGGGCTCGCTTCCGTTGATGGGACTGGCAGTCGGGGTCTATGCGCTCTTGGGCCAGATGAGCGGCGACATCGCACTGGCGATCGGCCTCTTTGCGGTTGGGCTGATCTTTAGCGCCTTGGCGGATGGCTTCAGCTCGGTCCTGAATGCCTACGAAAAGATGGAGTACCCCGCCGCAGTTGCCACGCTGACGGCCGTCACACGCGTGTCGCTGGGGGCACTGGTTCTACTGGCGGGCTGGGGCTTTGTCGGCCTGGCCGGCGTTTCGATCGTGGCCAATATCGTGAGCGCGGTCCTTCTGGGCGTCCTGATGGCGAGACATTGCTTCCGTCCAACGCTGGAGGGAAACCGGACGCTGGGCCGATGGATGATGGGGGCGTCTTTCCCCCTGATGCTCAACCTCTTCTTGGCCACGGCCTTTTTCCGCATCGACGTGCTCCTGCTAAAGCCGCTGCGAGGAGACGCAGCTGTGGGGTACTACGGCGCTGCCTACAAATTCATCGACGGGCTGAACATCTTCCCCTCCTTCTTTACGATGGCCGTCTTCCCGTTGATGAGCCGCTATGCGGTTTCGGCGCGCGACTCGCTGATGCGGGCCTATGTGCTCAGCCTGCGGCTGCTGCTGATGATCGCCATCCCCATCACCGTCGGGACCTTTTTTGTCGCAGAGGGGTTCATCCTGCTTTTGGGCGGCGCGCAGTACCTGCCCGATTCGCGGGTGGCGCTGCAGCTCCTCATCTGGTTCTTGCCCTTTAGCTTTATCAACAGCGTCACGCAGTACGTCCTCATCGCCATTGACGAGCAAAAGTTCCTGACGCGCGCCTTTGTCATCGGGGTGGCTTTCAACCTCACTGCGAACCTGATCGCCATTCCCCTCCTCGGATACCGGGGAGCGGCGATCGTCACGGTCCTGTCGGAGCTCGCGCTGCTGGCGCCCTTCTACTACTCCGTCCGGAGGCACCTGGGCCCGCTGCCATGGGGCTCGCTCTTCTGGCGGCCTGTGGTGGCCTCGCTGGTGATGGGAGGTGCCATGTGGCTGCTGCGAGGCTTGTGGTGGCCCCTGCTCATACCGATTGGCGCGGGTGTATATGGCACGGTGCTCACCCTGCTGGGCGGCCTCCGGCAGCCCGACATGGATGTGATCTGGAAACTGCTCCCCCTGGACCGGCTAAGAGCCAGATGGGCAAGGCGATAGAGGGGCAATCATCCCTGGCTAAGCCCCTTCGCCTCGGTGGAGAACCAGAGGCGACGCACACGTGGGGCTCTACTACGAGCCTCCGCGCCACAGATCGCTCAGATCAGGAATGGCGGAGGCGCCGGAGCATCAGGGTGACCGTCAGGGTGCCGAGTACCACGAAGGCAATGCCCAGCGCTATCTCGGCGATGGTCAGCCAGCGGGTACCCGTCTTCTGAGTGCCGTCTGTGGGCGGCCCAGACCGGTCAAGGGACACAGAACCGGCTTCGGCGCCCGCCTCCGCCAGCAGCGTCGGCGCCGCTTCAATCGTCGGAACCAGCGTCGCGGCCGGCGCAGGGGCAAGCATAGGCTCGGCTGTTGCAGTCGGCACGCGCAGAGGAGGCGGCTGAGTTGTCGCCGCGGGCACGGGGGTCACCAGCGGCTCGACAGTTGCCGTGGGCACAGGGGTCACCGCCGCGAGCGCTTCGACCTCGGCTGGCCCGCCCAGCTCCTTCGCGGCCGCGCCTGTGACCTCGGCCTCCAGCGACTGGGCATCCGTAGCCTCTCCTCCGACACCCATGCCAGGTGGCGCCGCAGAGGCGGCGGCGGCCGCCTGCGCGTCCAGGGCCTCAGAAACCGCAAGGGTCTCCTCGATGACCATCGCGCCAGATTGCGCAGTCGCCTCGGCCGGCGCCTCTGCAACCATCAGCTGTATTGCCTCTGCATCCGGCTCCGAGGCTTCCGTTGCCTCTATCTGGGGCGCAGCTGCCAGCTCCGCCACCTGGGTGGGCTCCACTGCAGCAAAGGACTCGCGCTCCAGCGCAGCCGGCGCAGGTGCGGAGGCCGGCAGTGTACCGGGCAGGGCGACCTGGCCTACCACCGCCAACAGGAAGAGGACGGCAACCAACGCGGTGGCGCCCTGTAGGACGGGCAGGCCCCACACGCGCTGCGCGCCAAGCGCCCGCCTCTTCACGGCCGGGACAGGAACCGTGAAGGAGCGGGGGCAGGGGACAGACGGAAGGGCCATGGTCCACTGGGCCGTGCGCCGCAGGTTGTCCAGGTCACAGCTGCATTCCGGGCAGACGCCCAGGTGGCGCTCGACGCGCCGGCGCTCCTCCAGGGGCAGCTCCTCGTCCAGGTAGGGCGAGAGTCGCTCCTGAGCGTAGCTATGTTCGATTGTCTCGTCCTTCTTCCGAAGCCAACTCATCCGAGGCTATCCTCTACAGGTCACGGGTGCAGGAAACGTGGCGCAAGTCCCCTGCTCCGCCTTTCGCGCAAGCCGGAGGCCTGCGCCACGTTGCGCTACCATTGCCTAGTGTTCAACCCTAAGACGAAATCGGGCCGGCAAAAGTTCCTTCTGCTCCAGAAGGAGATCGCGCAGCCGCGCCCGGCCGCGGCTGAGTCGAGACTTGACCGTGCCCAGCGACAGGCCGGTCGCCTCTGCGATCTCCTGGTAGTTCAGTCCTTGCACATCAGACAGAACCAAGACAACACGCTGCTCCACCGGCAGCCGCTGAATGCCGTCCTGCAGTACCTGGTTGAGCTGGAGCCGCTCGACGTGCTCATCGGGCTGCTCGGAGGGGTCCTGTAAGGGGCGGAGATGGTCTTCTTCAATCTCCAGGTCATCGAGTGAGTCGGTCGGCCGGCGCTGCTTTACCCGCAGCTGGTCGTAGCAGCTGTTGGTCACGATGCGCAGCATCCACGCCTTGAAGGAGCCGCCGCGGAACTGGCGGATTGCCTTGAAGGCGGAGAGAAACGCATCCTGAGTAGCATCAGCCGCCGAATCGGCGTCCCCCAAGATGCGATAGGCAACATTGTAGGCCATGCCCTGGTAGAGCAGGACCAGCTGGTTAAAAGCGCGCGCATCGCCCTTGCGGGCCGATGCGACAAGCGCTTCTTCGTCCATTCTCAAGCCACCCTCAGACTTGACGGATACCGGGCCGTAGCCTATACTGACCCTCACGCCGGAGTGGCGGAACTGGCAGACGCGCGCGACTCAAACTCGCGTGAGGGTGACCTTTTGTGGGTTCGAGTCCCACCTCCGGCACCAGCACACACAGTATACCAGGTTCCTGGTCCGTGTGCCAATAGGGTAGGCAGGCAAGGTGCCAACTTCCCAGCTCACTTCCAGCCGCGAATAGCGCGGCTGGCTTGTTGTCTGGAAGGTCTGTGCATGCCCGGTTTCGGGAGGCCATTGCCACCATCAACAGGAGGAAAGAATCAAGGAGCAGGAAAGTTCGAGCTATAAGCAACGGCCGCAGCGCCGGGCGGGAGATGGGTCACCCATGGTCGCCCTGGTGCTCCTTGTCGTGCTGGCAGCCCTGCTGCTCGCGGCGTGCGGTGGGCAATCCGGCGAGTCTGGCCCGACCTTGAAGGGGACGACAAAAGAGGAGTACACCTCGCAGGTTGCGGCGACCTACGCCGCCAGCGGCAACCTGGAAGAGGCCAGGTCACAGCTCGCCAAGCTTGGGGTGCCGAACGTCGGGCAGTGGGTCATCCAATGCGTGGACCGGGCCATTGCCGAGGGGCGGTCCGAGGCTGAGACCCGCTCCCTGTGCGAGCTGGCCAAAGGGCTGGGGGTGGAGAGCCCTCAGATGGTGGCCTTCATGGCTACCGACACGCCTGTGCCTACGGACACACCGCCGCCCACAGCGACCCAGACTCCGGCGCCCACCAACACTCCAACGCCGACACCCGAGCCCCCCACGGAGACTGCGCTGCCCGTGCCCACCGACACGGCCACACCGGAACCCTCCGCAACGCCGCCGGCTGCCACGCCGACGCGCGCGAATACACCCAAGCCCAAAGCCACGCCCGCGCCCAAGCCGACCACAGCGCCGACGGCGACAGCGGCGCCCGCATGGAGCTGGTCGGTGCGTCTGGTCGGGCCCGGGGAGGACGCTCAGACGTGTGAGGGTGGACTGCTCCAAGTCCGTGTCACCGTGCAGGACAAGAATGGTGGGCAGATAGGTGACGTTTGGATCTATGACCAATACCTCAAGACCTACCATCGCACAGGTGACTTTCTGCCCGATCTTGGCCCCGGAGAGACTAGATTCGACCACTACCGCTACGGCGGTGGCAGCACGTGCATCGCGGAAGGACCCAACGGCGCCTGCGTAACAGACTGGACGCAGAACATGCCGTGCTCGCGCCTTCCGACGACCGCTGAGCTGCATGCAGTGGGGTACTGCAACACATGCTGTGAAACGGGTGCCTCGATCGAGCGGTGCCAGCAGCTCATCGACGAGGGCAAATGCTTCTGGACCAAAGAGGGGCATTTCTCCTGGCGCGTCACGTACACGCGTGGCTGGTAGCCAAAGGCGATTTGACATGATCGGCCACCTTGGTATAATAAAACTGCTCGCAGTAGGAGGTGAAAGAGCCTAGTGGAAGATAGTTGCGTTAGGCAGGCGCCGTTCTTCTCTGCCCTTTCGGAGAGAGACCAACGGCGCATTTTCGAACGGATGCGATTGGAGGCCAGGCACAGCGGAGAGACGTTGTTCCGCAAAGGCGAGCCAAGCACCGCTCTATACTTGGTCAAGTCAGGCTGGGTCCGGCTCCTGGCAGACGGTGGGATTCCGATTGCCAGCGAAGGGCCTTCCAGCCTCGTCGGCGAGACCGACCTCTTTCTGTCACGCCCCAGAACCACCAGCGCATCGGTCGCGCAAGAAGCAGAGCTGTGGGTCCTGACTGAGCGCGACTTGGTGGAGCTGATCGCCGAGAGCCCGCAGATAGGCTTTGACCTGAGCGAGGTCTTTGGCGCGCGGTTGGCACCGCTGGACCGCTTCCTGGTAGAGCACCGGCTAAGACAAGTCCCGTCGCTGTCAGGGCTGAACGATGGCCTGCTCTCGGCGATTGCACATCACCTATCGCCGGTCGCCTGCAGAAGGGGAGAGGCCATCTTTGCGAGGGGAGAAGCACCACGGGGCCTGTTCCTGATCGAGTCGGGGCGCGTCCAGGTCGAGAAACCGGGTTCTGGGGGTGGCGTGATCGACCTGGGGCCGGGTGAAACGCTGGGCGAAATGGCCCTGCTGACAGGGGCGCCCTACCGCCATTCTGCCCTGGCTTCGACCGACGTAACCCTGTGGAGCCTGCCGGCCATCAAGTTCGAAGCGCTTTCGAGCGAGTTTCCTCAGCTGCGCCGGGCAGTCAGCACGAGCGTGCAGGAATCGTTGGCAGCCCAAGATCGCGAGCAGGCGGCGACACGGCTGGCCAAGATGCCGCTGTTTGCCGGCCAACCGCGTGAAGTGCTCCTGGCTGTGGCGGAGCGGATGGTCGCGCGCTATGTGCCCTGCGGGGAGATGGTCTTTGCCGAAGGCGAGCCTGGTGACTCCCTGTACGTCGTGGACTCGGGGAGCGTCGAGATCGCAGTCTCGGCGAGGGCCGGCAGCGAGGTCCTGGCCCGCATGGGGCCCGACCAGTTCTTCGGCGAGATGGCCCTCCTCACGGGAAAGCCGCGGACGACCGCTGCCCGCGCAGTGAGTGACACCGGCCTCTGGGCCTTGGGCCGCTCCGACTTTGAGGACCTGGCCCTGCGATACCCCTCCATCAGCCTCGCACTCAGCCGGGTTCTTAGCGACCGCCTTGACGAGATGGACCGGAGATACTCGCAGAGCCAACTGCGACGGATGAAGCTGCTTTCCGGCATGTCGGCGAGTCAGCTCGACGACATCAGCCGCCGCCTTAGGCCAGTTCGCTTTCGCCGGGGACAGGCTCTCTATCGCGAAGGGGATCCGGGCGAGGAGCTGATCCTGCTCGAGTCGGGCCGGGTTCAGCTGGCGCAGGGAAGCGGCCGAGATGCATGCGCTCTGGCCGACCTGGGGGCAGGCGATGTGGTCGGGGAGCTGGCTCTGCTCACCGGCAAAAGCCAGGAGGAGACGGCCACAGCACTGAGCGACGTGAGTGGCTGGGTGCTGAGAAAAGGGGACTTTGACGAGCTGGTGGCAGCCAACCCCGGCCTTGCGCTGGCGCTGAGCCGCGTGCTTAGCGAGCGGCTGCGCAGCCCCGGTGTGCGGCGGCCGAGACAAACCGCCCCCACAGCCGCCCGGGTCGCCCCACAGGCAGCCGTCCCAGTCGCCGCAGCGCCGAGACCCGCTGCCCGGCCAGAGCCGGTTTGCGATGATCGGGTGGTCGAGGTCCGGGAAGAGGCACGGCCCGCGCGGCGGGAGCCCAAGGCAAGCCCCCTGGCTGGAGCCAGGTCGTGGCTCGAGGGCACTGCCGGTTGGTTTGGCTCGCTGAGCCTGGGCGCCAAGCTGCGGCTTGTGCTGATCGCCCTGCTGCTCCTGTGGCTGATTGGGATAGCGGTCCCCAGCCTCCTCATCAGGACGCTGGCAGCCGACAACGTGACCAATCTGACAGGCGCCATTGCATTCGTACAGCGCGACACCGTCGTGCAGGAAGGGGCAGTGGCAGGTGAGGCGCCCCCCAGCTCGGAGCTGGAGGCCGTAGCGATGGACACTCGGGCCCAGATGGCGGAGTTTTCTTCCCCACTGGTGGAGTCGTCTGCGACACCCGAGCCGACCTTGGAGCCCACCCCGGTGCCACCAACCCTGGTCCCGGTCACAGTGACGCCCTGGATAATCGTGGTCACCAGCACGCCTCCGCCCGCGACGGAAACGCCCGTTCCGACGGAAACGCCCGAGCCAACGGCCGCGCCCGAGCCAACGGCCGCGCCCAAGCCAAAAGCGGCTCCGGCCAAGCTTGCCGCTCCCACACAGCGGCCTCAAGCCGCCCGTGAGCTGGACCCAAGGCTCGCGTCACTCAACGTTACTATTGCCGAGCCCGCCGGCCTGAATCCGGGCCAAAGCTACTTCCGGCTCGTGCGCGTCCAGTGGCAAAATGAGCAGGAAGCCGCGGGAGACCACACCATCTACATCGAGCTCCTGGACGAGAACGGCGGAAGGATCATCGGCCAAGGGGTACAGATCGATTGGGCAGGCGGAAACCAGATCGTCTACACGGAGAACAAACCGCCCACGGAGTATCCGGCCAACTTCCCGATGTACGCTGCGCTGGGCGCCTACTCAGTCTCCGTCGCCGGGCAGGCGAGCGACCGGCTCCAGGGGGTGGGCATGGGCACGCCAGAGCAGCCCGCCTTCAAGGTCCACACCAACTTCAAGCTCGTCTTCCAGCGGACCACCTGGTAGTCGACAAGACAAACAGAGAGGGGGCGGAGTACCTTCCGCCCCCTCTTTTCTTTGTGCCTGTTCCAGGTCTACTTGGGCATGTCCCTTAGATCGCGGTAGGACTGGTAGGAATAGAGCTGGGGATAGTTCGGTATGGCAATCGACCACCAGTACTGCTCATCGTCCTGCGTCCAATCAATGTTCGGCATATAGATCAGGCTCATGACGCCAATCCAAGGCCGCCAGTTCTGCTTCGCGTACTGGTAGGCGCCGACCAGGTAGGCTGCCTGCTGCTGCTCAGTCACAGCGTGCCAGTGATACAGGGAGTCCGGCCTGGGATCCATGGTCCAGCCAAACTCGAGAACCACGACCTGCTTGTTCGCGTCGCCGTTGGAGACCATCACCTGGTGCAGATCTTCTACGTGGCGGAAGCAGTACACGCGGCAGGCCGGACCAGGGCAGTTGGGGTCACCCACGTTGTAGTAATTGGGATCCGTCGCCACCTCCCCCGGATCTTTGTCGGGCGGGGCTTTGTAGCCGGCTCCGTGAGCACCGAGCGCATCAAAGTAGGGCTTGGCGCCGGCGGCGTACATCTGCTGCAGGAACTTGGTGTCGGGCATGGCGGCGGAGTTGTCCTGGGTCGTGGGGGCCATGCCGGCGCTGATGACGATCGCCGTCGGGTCAGCCTGCTTGATGGCCTCGTAGCAGCCCTTGAGCAGTGCCGTATAGCCGGTCGGGCTGGGGGCCTGTCCACCCCATTCGCGGGCTAGGTTGGGCTCGTTCCAGACCTGGTAGGCCGCGATGCGCCCCCTATAGCGCGAAGCGACCGTCCCGCAAAAGGCAGCATAGTCCTGGATGTTCCGCGGCGGGGTCATAAAGATCTGCTGCGCATTGGGATAGGATTGGCCGCTCGCCCAGGTGGGATCGGAGTCCAGCCGTGCAATCAGCTTCAGGCCGACACCCTGCACCTGGTCTACCATGCGATCGGTGACCGCCCAGTCGAACTGGCCTTTGCCGGTGCCTTCGATGTCGCGCCAGGCAAATCCCTGCTTCACCCAGCCAAAGCCGGCGTCACGGATCGCTTCCAGGTCGCGCTGAGCCACCTCCGGGCGCCACCAAAGAAAGGCCTGCATGCCATACCCAGGGGACTCCATGCGCACTTGTTGGCCGGGTGTCGGGGTTGCGGGCTGAGGCGACGGCGTCTTGGACAACGTGGTTGCGGAGGGTGTGGCTGTGACGATCATGGGCGTCTGAGTGCTGTCGGGCGTTGGGGATTCGCCCGCTGGCGGCGTCTCGGAAAGAGGAGTCGGCAGAGGGGTGGGCTCCGGCGCGGGCGTCTCGGTCTCGGGACTATCGATCGGGCCCACAGTGGCTGTGAAGGTGGGTTTCAGGGTAGCCAAGGGCTTGGCTGTGCCTGTAGGGGCAGCTGGCTGTCCACCACAGCCGGCGGCAAGCAGGCCAAGTGCAGCTATGACCAGGGCAAACCGTACCAGCCGGGCGCCCGCCCCAAGTTCTTTTCGTCGTCTCATCGGCCCTACCATCCACTATCGCGTATTATGCGCGGCATTATAGTGGACGGGCACCGGATCGTCAAATGGTCGTGACAGGCGAGGAAGATGGCCGGCCATGAGGATGCCGCAATTTGGAGGCCATGACGCAGTGTGTTATGCTCCCACCGTGACGCACCGCGTCAAATCCTATCCACAAAGGGGGCACAAATGGCCAAGGTCGAGGTTCGCGTAGAAGAGGGTAAGCCGGACGAGGAGAAGAACCCATTTCTCTCCATGGCACGCCGCGTTCTCATGGCGAGCATCGGGGCAGTAGCGCTGACCCAGGACGAGACGGAAAAGTTCGTCAACAAGCTCGTCGAGCGAGGCGAGATCGCCGAGAAGGACGGCAAGAGGCTGGTGCAGGACGTGGTCGACCGGCGCAGGAGCCAGACCGTCAAGGTCGAAGAGCAGATGGACCGCCGGATGAGCGACATCCTGGCGCGGATGAATGTGCCTACCAAGGCGGACATTGAGGCCCTCGAGGCCAAGATCGTGGCCCTGTCCAGGAAGATCGACGAACTGAAGCGGTGATCAAGCGCTACCCCAACCGGAAGCTGTACGACACACAGACCAAGCAGTACATCACCCTCGAGGGGGTTGCGGCCCTCATCCGTGAAGGCAGGGAGGTCCAGGTAATGGATCACGCCACGGGGGAGGACTTGACGAGCGTGACCCTGACCCAGGTCATCCTTGGGTCGGAAAGGAAGCGGTCCGGTTTCCTGCCGCTCAGCCTGCTCTCCGGGCTGATTCAGGCCGGCGGTGACACGTTCAACGGCCTGCACCGCAGCTTGGCTTCGTCCCTCGAGATGGCACACCACGTGGACGAGGAGATCGAGCGGTCTCTGGCGTCGTATGGCATCCCGACGAGAGAAGAGCTCGGCAGGCTGGGCGAGCAGCTTGACCGTTTGGAGGTCAAGCTGGAGGGGCTGAACCGCGAAGCCAGGGAGTGAGCGGGCCGGCGGGCTCCTTACTCCTCCGACTGCTCCTCCAGGCTCTGTATGACCCGGTCCAGCCGCTCGACCAGGAGCGCCCATTGATCCGCAGCCAGAGCCAAGGGCGCCGGCGGAGGCGGAGGCGGAGCGGGAGGCTCCAGCGCGGCCCGGGATTCTGAGAGGGCGGTTCCTGCATCCGAAAGGACCGGTGCCAGCTCCTGGGCCACGCGAAAGAAGAGGTCCAGGTGCAGGCGCTTCTCCGAGGCAACCAGGCCCAACCCTTCCACCCAGTCGGAAGGGCCGGCTGGGTCCGCCACCCAGACGGCAGACGGTCCGGTGCCCGGCAGCCGGTAGATGTCGTCCGGGCCGAGTCCGAAGCCCACGATGCCGGCCCGGCCGGTGGCGCCATAGACTCCTCGATCGCGCCAGCGGTGCGCCACAGCCGGCCACGCCGGCAGACCAGGAGCACCAGCCCACGTGCGCACGACCAGGACACCCTCCAGAGGCAGCCCCTGCGTGTCCGACACATGGACGGCCAAGATGGCCGGGCCTTCTACCACACGAACCTGCTCGAGGCGAAAGACGAGCTGGCCGGGCCTGGCAGGGACCGCCCGCTGAACATGCAGCGGCCCCAGCTGCGCCGCGAGCCAATCCCAGCTCTGCAGCTCGCCGCGCTCGTCTCGCACAACCACCATCTCGGAGGCCAACCACTCTGTCATCTCTTCGCTCCAGCCTACGTCTTCCCCTTCCGGCCGCGCTCCTGCAGAAGCGCCAGGATCCGGTCCAGCCGCTGGACGACCTCCCCAAGCCTATCGTCCGGGGGCGGTCCTGGGGGGGAAGGCGCCCTGACCTCGGGCACCGGCGGCAGCGCGGGGAGCGCGCCCTCCTGCGGCTCGGGTCCTGCAGGGGCAGAGGGCTCTTCCGCAGGCGCCGGTGCCACATCCGATGCCGGCCGGTAAACCGGCCGCGCCTCCTGTGCCAAGGCCCGTGCCAGTTCCGGCCAGATGTTGTAGGACGCCCACTGGGGATCGTCGGGCGGGCAGCAGCAGTAGATCGCCGCACCTAGGACGTACGGGTCCTTCATAAGCTCGCTGTCGTACCATGCGAGCTGCTGCAGGTAGCGCCCGGCGTCGTGGCCATGCAGCGCTCTCCAACCCTGCGGCTTTGGCTGGACGATCAGAGCGTCCAGGCCGCACTCGGTAATCAGAAGAGGGATGCCGGCAAGGTGTACCGGAAACCCGCTCCAGTTGTGGTCCGGCTCACCCTTGTAGACTTTGCGATGGCGCAGCAAGTACCAGGGCGATTCGTGGTCGAGCGACGGCCAGGCATATTCGTGCAGGGCCAAGGCCCCACGGAACTGCCTGGCCGCTTCGAGAGCCGGCAGGAAATCGCGCCACCAGGCCAACCGGGGCGGATTGCCCACACCAAAGCTGCCCACCACAGTGCGAAAGCCGTGCCCACTCATAATCCGGGCACGCTCAGCCTCAAAGTCGGCCAGCCGCTTCATGGCATCGGCGGATTGGACAACAGGCTCGTTGACTCCCTGCCAGAAGTCGTATGTCTTGCCCATCCGCTCTGCGGCCGGCAGGACCGCATCGCAGTGTTTGCGTGCGGCTTTGCCAGCGTTGATTGCAGGATCATTCCAGTCCGGCTCGCCGGGGAGGGGCAGACGCCCAACCATGAGGGTGCGCGGCGACGCGCTCTTGACGTGGCGCCAGACATCGCTGTGATCCAATACCACGACCAAAGGCGGCTTCCAGTCGGAAAGCAGCTGGTCCAGGCCGCCGAGAGCCGAGTTCACGTGGACGCCCAAGAGAGCGTATGCGATGGTGCCTGGCTCCTTTCACAAGATAGGCGGATTATGCCAGAAACTCGCGGATTTGTAAAGCTACGGGGGGTAGTCCCATGCGGCGGCCTTCTTGTCAGGTGCGGGATGTCACGCTATAATCTCGGCACAAGAATAGGCAGTGCGAGAGCGAACCATGGAGAAGCTGATCATCATCGGAAGTGGCCCGGCTGGCTACACAGCAGCCATCTATGCCGCGCGGGCACAGCTGAGCCCCCTGGTCATCGCCGGGCAGTTCCTGGGAGGCCAAGTCGCAAGCAGCTTCGAGGTCGGGAACTATCCGGGATTCCCCGAGGACATCAACGGAGCCGATCTGGCACAACGGATGCACCGGCAGGCGGAGCGCTTTGGTACCCGGTTTGAGATAGACATCGTGACGGGCGTGGACCTATCGCAGCATCCCTTCAAAGTCTCAACCTACGGCGACGAATACGAGGCCCAAGCCCTGATCATATCCAGCGGTGCATCGCCGCGCAAGCTGCGCGTGCCGGGAGAAGCCGATTTCGCGGGCCGAGGTGTATCCTACTGCGCCACGTGCGATGGCTTTTTCTACTCCGGCAAGGAGATTGTGGTGGTGGGCGGCGGCGATGCCGCGGTCGAAGAGGCTCTCTTCCTGACCCGCTATGCAGCCAAGGTCACCCTGGTCCACCGGCGCGACCAGCTCCGGGCAGAGCCAGTGCTCCAGAAGCGGGCATTCCAGAGCGAAAAGATCTCCTTCCTCTGGAACAGGGTAGTGACTGAGGTCGTGGGTGATGGCACGGTGACAGGCCTGCGGCTGCGGGACGTCAAGAGCGAGGAAGAGAGCCTATTTCCAACCCAGGGGGTGTTCATCGCCGTCGGCTACACGCCGAACACCGAGTTCTTGGGCGGCCAGCTCGCCCTGACCGATAGCGGCTACATCGTGACCGATGAGCACGGGCGGACGAGTGTGGAGGGGGTCTGGGCAGCCGGAGATGTGTGTGATTGGATCTACCGGCAGATCGCCACATCCGTTGGATCCGGCGCCCGGGCAGCCATGCAGGTTGAGCAATACATCGCACGGCTCGAAGACCGTGTCTACCCAGGCGAGGCGCAGCCGGAGTGATCGGACCGGCAGCGGGTCGCAATGTCGAGTCGCAAAGAGAAGCAACCAGATACCCATACAAGGAGAGAACAATGGCCAGCATCACCAAGGAAATGCACATTGGAGAGGTCGTGCAGACCTACCCACAGACCATCGAAGTTTTCTTGAAGCACGGACTCATGTGCTTCGGATGCGCGATTGCGCGCTTTGAGAACATCGAGCAGGGCGCAATGGCACACGGCATCAACGTCGAAGCGTTGGTGACGGACCTGAACGCGGCAGTCTCGACGAATTAGCGCCGGCCTCATGGCCGCGTGATCCAACGCACAGCGAGGGAGAGCCATGTGGTATTTCCGCAGCCCGGAGATTGTGTTTGGTGAGGACGCACTCGACTACCTGCTGGAAGTCCAAGGACAGAAGGCACTCATCGTCACCGACCAAATGATCCTGGAACTGGGTCTCGTGGAAGAGGTCACGCGCAGGCTGGCCGAGGCAGGCATCGAGTGCTCCATCTTTGCCGAGGTGGAGCCGAACCCCTCGCTCGAAACGGTCCGGCGCGGCGCCCAGGCCGCACTGGACTATGGTCCAGACTGGATCATTGCTGTCGGCGGGGGCTCGCCCATCGATGCAGCCAAGGGGATCTTTGTCCTGTATGAGCGACCTGACCTCCCGGTCGACGGCATAGCGCCTGTCGGCCCCCTGGGGCTTCGACAAAAGGCCCGATTCATCGCCATCCCGACGACGAGCGGCACGGGCGCCGAGACCACGTGGGCGATGGTCCTCACCGACTCGGAGGAGCACCGCAAGATCAACCTGGGCAACGCGGAGAATATCCCCGACATTGCCATCGTGGACCCCGCGCTGGTTCGCCGGCTTCCCCGCCAAATCACAGGGGATACCGGCATGGACGTGCTGACGCACGCGGTCGAGGGGTATACCTCGCAGTGGCGCAATGACTTTGCCGACGGCCTGTGCCTGAAGGCGATCCAGCTTGTCTTTGAGCACCTGCAGGGTGCCGTCGAGCAGGGCGAAGGCAGCCCCGAGGCGCGCGAAAGAATGCACAACGCGGCGACCATCGCAGGCCTTGGCTTTGGCAACTCCATGGCAGCCGTGGCACACGGCATGGGCCACTCGTTGGGGGCCGTGTGCGGCGTGCCCCATGGGCGGGCCGTCGGGCTTCTGCTGCCCTACACGATCGAGTACACCTCGCGCGGCGAGTCGCCGACCCGCTACGCGGAGATAGCCCGCTTCCTGGGGCTCCCCGCGCGCGACGAGGCCGAGGGCTCCGCAAGCCTGGCTTCGGCGATCCGGGACCTGGCCAGGCGCATCGGCCAACCCACCACACTGCAAGAGGCGGGCCTCTGTGCGCAGGAGCTCGAGGAATGCCTGCCAAGGCTGGTCTCCAATGCGGGCGGAGACAGCGCCACGCTGCTTGGCCTGCGTTGCCCAGACGACTTGGAGCTCGAGCGCGTGTATCGATGCGCCTTCGACGGCAAGTCCATCGACTTTTAGTCAAAGGAGGCCGCCATGAACGGATACATGGGCAAGCTGCTGGTCGTGGACCTCACCCAGGGGGAGCTAAAGGACGAGCCGGTGGACGAGGCCACCGCTCACGACTTTGTGGGAGGGGCCGGATACGCCGCGCGCTACCTCTACGACGACATCAAGCCGGGCATCGATCCGATGGGACCGGCAAACACGCTGATGTTCATGACGGGTCCACTTGTGGGCACTCGTGCCCCCTCCTGCGGGCGGCACGAAGTCTGTGCACTCTCTCCGCTGACCGGCATCTGGGGCGAATCCAACTCGGGTGGCTTCTGGGGCGCAGAGCTCAGGTTCTCCGGCTATGACGGGATCGCCATCCGCGGGCAGTCGGAAAGGCCCGTTTGGCTTTCCATCATCGACGGTCGGCCGCCGGCCTTGCACGATGCTTCGGGCCTGTGGGGTTTGGATACCTACGAGACGCAGGCACGCATCCGCCAGGAGCTGGGGGACCCCAAGGTTCGCGTGGCGAGCATTGGCCCAGCCAGTGAGAACCTGGTGCTGTACGGCGCGATCATGAACGACCATGGCCGGGCGGCCGGGCGCACCGGCATGGGCACGGTGATGGGATCAAAGAAACTGAAGGCGATCGCCGTGCGCGGCCGCCAGCACGTGCCACTGTACGACAAGGCGGCGTTCGAGCAGGTTGTCCGGCGCGCGCACGATGTCATCAAGGACGATATCACCGTCCAGGTGCTCCACGAAATGGGCAGCGCCAACTTTGTGGACATGAGCTACATGTGGGGAAACCTGCCCATCAAGTACTGGACGGGATCGGACTTTGACGACTGCACACAGCTATCGGGTGTCAGCATGTCCGAAACGATCCTCACGCGGGCCGTGCCGTGCTATGGGTGCAGCGTGGCGTGCGGGCGCGAGGTAACGCTGAAGGACACGCGCTATGGCCTGGACAAGGTGGACGGTCCCGAGTACGAAACCGTGGCGATGCTCGGCTCCCTGCTCATGGTGAGCGACTTGCCGGGTGTTGCGTACGCCAACTACCTGTGCAACCGCTACGGTCTCGATACCGTCTCCGCGGGAGGAGCCATTGGGCTTTCGTACCTGCTCTATGAGCGCGGGATCCTGACTGCCGAAGACACCGGCGGCATGCCTCTCCGCTGGGGCGATATCGAGACGGCGCAGACCCTGATCGAGATGATTGCGCACCGGAGGGGCTTTGGAGCAGTGCTGGCAGAGGGAACCAAGCGAATGGCCGCTCGCTACGGCGCCGAGGACCTCGCCGTGCAGGTGAACGGTCTCGACTTGCCGGGCCACGATCCCAGGGCTTTTTCAGGCATGGGCGCGGTGTATGCGACCTCTCCACGAGGAGCGTGCCACCAGCAAGGCGACATGTACATGGTCGACATGGGCCTGACGATTGAGGAAGCGGGGATTGTGCCCAGTGGCCGCTTCAAGACGCGGGGCAAGGCCAGGGTAGCCGCCCGCACCCAGGACTGGCGCAGCCTGTATGGCGGCTTGATCATGTGCAATTATGTGAACCCATCAGCGCCGGTGCTGGCGGAGCTGCTGGCTGCGGCAACAGGCTGGCCTGTCGATGTGGCATGGTGCCAGCGGACGGGGGAGCGCATCTTTAACCTGAAACGTGCCGTGAACAACCGGATCGGGGTAAAGCGCGGCAACGACCGCCTGCCGCGGGCGCTCATGATCCCGCTCAGGGGCGGGTCCAAGGGACGCACGCCGCGCATCGAGCCGATGATGAAGGAGTACTACGCCGTGCGCGGCTGGGATTGGGACACGGGCAAGCCGACCCGCGAGAAGCTCGGGAGTCTCGGCTTGCACGATGTCGCCGAGGACCTTTGGGGGCGATCGTAGGACAGCCGCTGTAGCCGTCCGAGACCTCACGCCAAAACGAGCTGGCCCGGGCCGAACCCCACAGGCAGCAGCTCTTCGATGGTGAAAGTTTGCGCATGACCTTCTGTGTCTGCGACGATCACGCGCAGCTCACCCGCGGCATCACTGAACTCGCGCAGGACCTGCCGGCAGGAGCCACATGGCATCGCGCCGTTCGCGGTGACGACCGCCAGGGCGACGAAGGCTGTCTCGCCTTCTGAGACGGCCTTGACCACCGCCGTCCTTTCCGCACAGGTGCACAGAGGGTAGGCAGCGTTTTCGACATTGCAGCCGGTGTGAACGCGGCCCGAGACGCCAAGCAGGGCCGCACCCACCTTGAACCTGGAGTAGGGCGCGTAGGCGGCTTCGCGGGCATGCCGCGCCAAGGCCACCAATTCCTCGTCTGTCACTATCCCAAGCGCTCCTTCCCGTTCATGCTGGCGGCTCCCTGGGAATCACCGTTGGCAGGTGAGTCGCCTTGCTCACGAGCTACGGAGGGCACTTCCTGGGCCGACTCCGAGGCCGGGGAAGCCTGCCGCCGAACGCGCACCTTTCGGATGCGCCTGCCGAGCACGGACTCTACCGTGAATTCCAGGCCCTCAAAGGGCACGCAGGCGCCCACTTCGGGTACCCTACCCAGCTCGGCGTACATGAAGCCGCCCAAGGTGTCACTATCCTCCGTCGGCAGGGCAGCATTCATCAGCTCGTTGACGTCGCCGAGGCTGAGACGTCCGTCCATGACATACTCGCCCTCCGCAACCTGGACGATCGGTGGCTCTTCAGCATCGTACTCGTCCTGGATCTCGCCCACAATCTCCTCGAGCAGGTCCTCAATGGTGACGATTCCGGCCATGCCCCCGTACTCGTCCACCACAATGGCCATGTGGACCCGTCGTTTCTGCAGGTCCGGCAGGAGATCGCCGGCCCGCTTCGTCTCTGGGATGAAGTAGGCCGGTCGCGCGATGTCTCTAAGGGGAGCATCTGTCTTGCCGTCGCGCAGGTAAGGGAGGAGGTCTTTTGCGTACAGGACACCGACGATGTTGTCGATGGTCTCATCGTACATGGGGACACGCGAGTGTCCGGCTCGCATGATGGCCTCAAGGACCTCCAGCATAGGCGTTGCCACGTCTAGGGCTGTTACATCGATACGCGGGACCATGACCTGGCGGGCCAGGGTATCACCCAGATCGAATATGGAGTAGATCATGTCCTTCTCCTCCTCTTCGATCACGCCTTCTTCTTCTCCGGCATCCACGAGGGTCTTGATCTGCTCCTCGGTGACATAGGGCATGCCACCGGACGAGGTTGCCCCCAGCATGCGCGACAGACCATTGCTGAGCCAAACTGAGAAGCGCGCCAGCGGCATCATCATGGCGGAGACGACGACCAGGGGGCGCGCCAACCAGAGTGACAGCCGCTCACTGTGTTTTTCGGCCACGGTCTCTGGTACCATCGTCCCCAAAATGAGCATGATCAGCGCTGTGACGAGGACTACGAGGACAAAGGCCACCGGGTAGCTGGCGCCGTGGAGCCACGGGTGAAGAAGCTTGTCCAGGGACGGCACCGTGAAGACGGCTACAAGTGCTCCTCCAAAGAAACTGGTCAAGACTGTCACGAGCTGCGAGGTGGCAAGCAGGCGGGTAGCATCCTCTGCCAGTCGGTAGGCCACGCGAGCCCCGCCCACCCCTGCATCGACCATCTCCCGCAGGCGCGGCTTGCGCACATTGACCAGGGCCGAGCGGGCCATCGCCACCAGGGCGGTGAGCAGCAGCAGCCCGATCAAGACAAACACTTCCCAAGTCCTCACTTCTCCTCCGTCGTTTCCTCGTCCGCCTCACCCCTCACCCGGGCCGGGACCCCGTAGGCCACCGTGTGGGGCGGAATATCGTGCGTGACGACCGAGCCGGCGCCCGTCTTGGCACCGTCGCCGACCTTCACCGGTGCAACCAGCATCGTGTCACTGCCGATGAAGGCATCGCGGCCGACCACGGTTGGGTTCTTCTTCTTCCCGTCAAAGTTGCAGGTGATGGTGCCGGCGCCAATGTTGGCGTTCTCGCCGATCGTGGCATCCCCAAGATAGCTGAAGTGGCCCATCTTGGCACCCGGCCCCAAGGTCGAGTTCTTGAGCTCGCCAAAGTTGCCGACATGCGCGCCTGCACCCAGGTGCGCCCCCTTGCGGAGGTGGCTGAACGGCCCAATGTCGCTGCCACTGTCCATCACGGCGCCTTCGAGCACCGACAACTCCAGCCGGCAGTCATCCCCTATGACAGAATCCCGAACGACCGTGCTCGGTCCGACGACGCACCGGCGGCCTATCCTCGTGCTGCCCTGCAGGAGTGTGCCCGGCCAGAGCGTTGTATCGCCGCCGATCTGGACTCCGGCCTCGATATACGTCGTGGCCGGATCGATGAACGTCACACCTTCCAGCATCCACCGCTCGTTGATACGCCGGCGCATCTCGGCCTCAGCCTGCGCCAGCGCAACGCGCGTGTTAACACGGAGTGCTTCCAGCGCATCGGCGGGCCGCGCGTCCACGGTCTGTCCCTGCCGGGCTGCAGATTCCACCAAGTCCAGCAGCCGCAACGCGCCATTCGGGCGCGGCTCCAGCTGCGCGAGTGCGGGCCAAAGCCACTCATCCCTAAAGCAAACGACGCCGCCGGCAGCTTCACCGGGCTGAAACTGCTCCCCCGCGGACTCGTCCTCTTCGACGACCCTCACAACCGTGCCACCAGCCTGCTCGCGCACAATCCGGCTGCAGCCATTCGGGTCCTTGGGCCAAGAAGAGAGAAGGGTCACCGTGGCGCCCGATGCGCAGTGGTGCTCTACGAGTGCGCGCAGCGTTGCAGGCCGCACAAGGGGCATGTCGCCACCAACGACGAGCACCGTGGCTGCCTTCCCGGCGGCTGCGCTTCTGACCCGAAGAACGGCACGGCCGGTTCCGGTCCATTCGTCGTGCTCAGCGACCTCAATACCATCCCTCAACCACGCACGCACCCGCTCTGCCTCGTGCCCGACGACAGCGACACTGCACGTGGGGTCAAGGCTGAGCACCGCATCCACGACAAAACGCAGCACCGGCCAGCCAGATAGCCTGTGCAGGGTTTGCGGCAAGTCAGAGCGCATGCGCGCTCCCCTCGCATCCGCAAGGACAATGACGGTCAGGTCCAATGGAAGTCTCCTCTGCCGTTCATCCCCTAGAACGGCACAAACTTTATAGCACGGGGTTGGGTGCTGCGCAAATGCCTCGCAGGTCTACGCCGCGCGCTGCGCTCTATCGCCCAGCATCCGGGGGAGAAGCAGAAAGAAGAGCACAATCCCCGCCAGCCTCCATCCGGCCGAGGCGACAAACGCCCAGCGAATGCCGACACCACCCGCAAGAGAGGCCCCAAGCAGCGGACCCGCGAAAGCGGTGATGTTCATGAGGGCAGTGTAGAGCGCCACGTAAGTTGGGCGCCGCTCGTCGGGGCACACGGTCAGCATCAGGTTAAAGAGCGCCAGGTTGCAGCCGGCCCACGAGAATCCGCCCACCATGGAAGTCACGATCATCCATTCGATGGTGGGGACCAATGCAGTGATCAGCGTATAGAGGGTGACAAGCAGTCCCGAGACGAGGAGCAGCCAGCGGTCGCCCCAGCGGGCCCGAGCCCTGCCCCAAAAGAGGTAGCCGGCAATCGTGCTTGCATCCACGACCACCGCGATCAATCCAATCCAGGTGTCGTTGGCGCCCAAATCCCGCACCCGAAACACGGACCAGAGGGCAGCGGGCAAGTAGAGGCCCCAATGAAAGACAAAGGCCGCGATGGCAAAGCGAACGAAATCGCGCTGCGAGAGTATTGCGCGAAGGCTGGCACCCAAGGATGAACGGCCCTGCCGGGCGGCGGCTTGCGGGCGGCGAACAGGCAGCCGTTCGGTCAGTCGCATGCGCCGCAGGTTGACCAGGCCGAGGAGCGATATGGCCGACCCGACGCCAAGCAGGATCTGGTAGTTGAGAGGCACCGGCACTAGGTCAAGGAACTTGCCACCCACCAGGGCCGCCACGGTCGAGGTTGCAGCCAAGATCAGCCAACGCGTGCTGACCACCTGTCCCCTGTTCTCCGGGGAGACCAGGTCCGGTATCATGGCAGTCACCGCTGTGTTGATGATCGCTGTGGGAAGTGTGATGAGCGTCTGGATGGCGATCAGAGCTTCCACGCGCCGGGTCACGATGGCGAATGGCATGGCTGCCATGGCGATATAGCCCAGGCGCTGTGCCAGGCCGGTATAGAAGACGAGCGACAGCCCGCGATGACGCTCGATCAGCCGCGAAGCGGGGATGAGCCAGATCACATTGATGAGCGCCGGAAGCGCGGTCAGCCAGCCCACCTGGCCGGTAGTTGCTCCCAGGCGCAGGGCAAAGACGCTGACGAATGTGACCGTCAGGCCGCTGAGGATCCCGAACCAGGCCGTCTCGGCATAGAGGTTGCGGGTGTTGTGCGCCTCGACCGTGTGGGAGGGGGTATGCCAGGGCATTCTTCGCCCAAGCCGTGCGACCCACCTCCGCCAGGTGGGTTCTCCCCTCTTGCCCCTCTTACGGGGCCCCTTGGTCCGGCTCACTGGGCAACCCCTGGCGGCAGAGGGCAGCCAGGAGCCTGTCGTAGGTCTGAAGCCAGGTTTCGGGCACGACACGCAGGTCACCGACTACGGGCATAAAGTTCGTGTCTCCGAGCCAGCGAGGGACCACATGGACGTGCACATGCTCCTGGATGCCTGCCCCGGCTACCTGCCCCAAGTTGGCCCCGACATTGAAGCCTTCCGGCGACATCGAGTCCCGCAATGCTCGGATACCTCGATTGACAAGCAGCATGATCTCCGTCAGTGTGGGGGGGTCCAGGAGCTCCAGGCTTGGGACGTGGGAGTAAGGCACGGCCATGAAGTGGCCGTTGTTGTAGGGAAAGCGGTTCAGTATGAGGAAAGCGTGCTCCCCTCGCAGCAGGATCAGGTTGTCCCGGTCATGGGTGCTATGAACAGCATTGCAGAAGACGCAGCCCTGCGTCTTGCTGCCCTGCAAATACTCCAGTCTCCACGGCGACCACAGATGTCTCATCGCCCGCCCCTATTCGTCGGATGCGGGGGTATTGTAGCCGAAATGCTTCTGTGCTACAATCCCTGCCATGTTTGAAGTTGCCTTTCTGGGCACCTCCGCTTCTGCACCGTCGATCCGGCGCGGTTTGCCGTCGGCGCTGGTGATGTATGGAGAGTATCGTTTTCTTATCGATTGCGGCGAGGGCACTCAGCGCCAGCTGCTGCGAAGCGGGCTCGGCTTCCGCCGCCTGGACAAGATCCTTTTGACCCATGGCCACCTCGACCACATCCTGGGGTTGGCCGGCCTCGCCTCCACCTTCTCGCGGTGGGAAGCGATCGATGGGATGGAGATCTATGGCGGAAAGCCGGCACTCGACCGGGTAGAGGCGTTGATGCGGGTGGTCTTTGGCCCGACACGCCCGCCATTTCGCATTGTGCTTACCGATCTCAAGCCGGGGATTGTGCACCAGGACGACAGCACCCAGTTGATCGCCTTTCCGGTGACCCACCGTGGAGCGGGCAACTTTGGCTTCACTTTCCAGGAGAGGGCCCGGCGTCCCTTCCTTGTGGAAAGGGCTGAGGCCCTGGGGGTGCCGGCGGGCCCGGACCGGGCGCGGTTGGTGCGGGGTCAGGCGATAACCCTACAGAACGGGCAGACCGTTTCTCCCGATGACGTGCTCGGCCCATCGCGCCCCGGCACCAAGCTCGCCTTTGTGGGCGACGCCTCGCGAGTGGATGACCTGGTGGACCCGGTCAAGGGGGCAGACGCGCTCGTGATCGAGGCCACCTACACCAGCCTGGAGGCCGATGTTGCGCGCGAGTTTGGTCACCTGACGGCCCGGCAAGCCGCGGAGCTGGCGACGGTGGCGGGTGTGCAGCACCTCATTTTGCACCACATCTCGCGCCGCTATTCCGAGCACGAGATCCTGGACGAGGCACTCCCCATCTTCACCAACACAACGGTTGCACGCGACCTGGACCACTTCCAAGTGCGGCGCGACACGCCTCTGGCGAGGGTGGAGCGGTCGGCGTAAGCGCTCACCCCGCGCGAAGCATGGGCGCCTCCCCTGAGCCGACGGTGTGGAACCACGCCGGAGGGCGCAGCGTCTAGCATGCGACCCTATGATAAGGACAGTGTGCAGTATGATCCAGTACACCAACTTGGGATCCACCCCGAGCAGTCAACCACCTCCCCTCCCGGGAGGATCGCCCCCTGACAGGCGCTTGACAAGAGGCGTGACAGTGCCGGCACCACCAAGGCCCGGTAGACCGCCGCGGCAGCGCCTTTCCGTCGCCTGGAAGCTCCTGATCGGCGCTCTCAGCGCCGTCCTCCTCCTGGGGTTGGCGGGCTTGGGCCTGGTCGCAGCGTATGCGGCGATCGCGGCAGGGCTGCCAGAAGCTGAGGAGCTGAGCAGCCGGTCCGCCGGCTTTGTCAGCACCCAGATATTTGACCGCAACGGGGGCCTCCTGTACGAAATCACGGACCCCAATGGGGGCCGGCGCATCATCGTTCGTTACGAGGATATTGCTCCTGACCTGATCAACGCCACCGTGGCGACCGAGGACGGACGCTTCTGGCAGCATTCCGGAGTCGATCCGATTAACATCGCCCGGGCTGTGATCCAGAACATCCGCGAGATGGGGATTGCATCCGGTGCGAGCACGATTCCCCAACAGCTGGTGAAGCTGGTCCTTCTCTCCCCAGAGGAGCGCACAGAGCAGACCCTGAGCCGCAAGATCCGGGAGGCAGTCCTCGCGACAGAGGTCAGCCGGCGATACAGCAAGCAAGAAATCCTCGAGACCTATCTGAACGAGATCAACTACGGGAACCTGGCATACGGGATCGAGGCGGCATCGGAGACCTACTTTGGCAAAGCGGCAGGGGAGCTGACACTGGCTGAGGCCTCGCTTCTGGCCGGGCTGCCCCAAGCTCCAGCGTATTGGGACCCCTACTCCAACTGGGAAGGTGCCAAGCGCCGCCAGGCAGTGGTCCTGGGCTTGATGGCTGAGGAGGGATACATCACAACGGCCGAGGCCGAGGCGGCGCACGCCCAAGAGCTCGTGCTCCGGCCCTACCAGCTCGACATCAAGGCACCCCACTTTGTCATCTGGGTCCAGCAGGTCCTGGAAGAAAGCTATGGCACAGAGGTGCTCTACCGCAGTGGTCTGCGTGTCTACACGACGCTCGACTCGAGCTGGCAGGCGATCGCGGAGCAGGAGGTCCAAGCCCATCTGGCCACGCTGCAGGATCAGAATGCCAAGAACGGCGCACTGGTCGCTATGCGGCCAGACACAGGAGAGATCCTGGCCATGGTGGGCAGCGCCGATTTCAACAACGCCGACATTGCCGGGCAGATCAACATGGCCCTGCGGCCGCGGCAGCCGGGCTCGTCGATCAAGCCGATCGCCTACATCACCGCTTTCGACAAGGGCTGGACCGCGGCCACCCTGGTCTGGGATGTGACGACCGAGTTCAGAGACGGCGCGGGCAACCCCTATGTGCCCAGGAACTATGACGGCAAAGAACATGGCCCGGTGCTGGTCAGGAGCGCGCTGGCCCAATCGCTCAACATCCCCGCCGTCAAGGCACTCGACTATGTCGGGCTGCCGTCCATGCTGGAGACTGCGCGCCGCATGGGGATTACGTCCCTCACGCGGGCCGACTATGGCCTTAGCCTCGCGTTGGGCGGTGGCGAGGTCTCGCTCGTCGAGATGGTGGGCGCCTATGCCGTACTGGACAACGGAGGCTTGAGAGTTCCTCCCGTTGCGATACGGCGCATAGAAGACGCGAAAGGGACTGTTCTCAGCGAGTACCAGGTCCCAATGGGCGAGGAGGCCGTCAGCGCACAGCTTGCCTACCTGATCACGGACATCCTGTCGGACAACGAGGCAAGGGCACCGGTCTTTGGCCGCAACAGCCCACTTCTGCTCTCCCGGCCGGCTGCGGTGAAGACGGGAACGACCAACGACTATCGCGACGCATGGACCATAGGGTACACTCCCGAGCTGGTGGTCGGGGTGTGGGTAGGCAACGCCGACAACACGGAGATGGAGCAGGTGGCAGGGTCAAGGGGCGCATCTCCGATCTGGCATAACTTTATGGAAAAGGCGCTGGCCGGCCAGCCCGCCCGCCAGTTCGCGCGCCCTGCCGGGATCCAACAGATCGAGATCAGTGCAGACTCAGGCTCGCTGCCAAGCTCGGCCTGCCCGCCTGACCGGCGGCGCACCGAGATTTTCGCCCAAGGCCAGCAGCCCTTGGGGGCGGAGCATGACTTCCACAAGTTCGTCCGGATCGACACCAGCACCGGGCTCCTGGCAGGGGACCATTGCCCGGCCGGTGCAGTGCAGGAGCAGTACTTTCTGGTTCTGCCCGGTGCGGAAGGGCAGCAGTGGGCAGCCAGCCATGGCATCCCCCAGCCTCCCCAGGCAACATGCTCGGTGCACGCAGCAGAAGCGCAAGTTGCCCTCTATCAGCCCCAGGCAGGCTCTGTGGCCGTCGAGGAAGTCTACGTTGTCGGGCAGGCCAACATGCCCGACTTTTCTCACTACGTGGTGGAGTATGGGGAGGGCCGTGACCCCATCGGATGGGGTACCGTTGCCGGCCCTGTCGATACTCCGGTGGACGGCGGGATCTTGGCTCTCTGGAATGTCCGGTATCTTTTTGACGGTGACTATACCCTGCGGGTGGTTGCCTTTGACCGCTGGGGGAACAGCGTAGAAGCGCGCACGTGGGTGCTCGTGCAGAACCCACCTCCCACGCCCACGCCGATGTCGACAGAGACCCCTTGGCCTACGGACACTCCGGCGCCCACACAGACGCCTTGGCCTACCGATACTCCGGCGCCTACAGAAACGCCATGGCCGACGGAGACACCCGGGCCAACGCCAACGGCCACGGAGCCCTCCTCGACCCGACCCTGACCGGGTTGCTCCCCGGCAAGGCCGAGCCTGTGGAGGAGTGCTTCCGGCGATAGACGGCCCGCATTCCGAAAGAGGAGAACCCGAGGCCGGTCATAGACCACCAGGCTCTCGTCCGGCACGAACAGGGGCGGGGCCGAACGGGGCAGAGGCTCAAGGCGTGGGTTCAGCCAACCGGCACCTCGCGTGAACTCACCTACCAGCTCGAAGCCAAGTCCCCCTTCGAAGAGCAGCGAGTAGTAGCGGGTGGCTATCGGGTACCGGCCGGGAAGGCGCAGTATCGAGCCGTAGAGCCGCCTGCTCGCCACGACAAGGTAATCCGTAGCAGCCAGGTCCTGTGCGAGGTGCTGCCACTTGGCCATGTCGTCCGGCTCACTGTAAAGAGTCAGGGAGCGCAGGCTATACTCCTCGGAGCGCCGGTCCCGCCCGTCGACCTCAATAGGCAGGGGCAGGGGCGTATCCCACTCCTCCACGGTCACCGTGCTGCCAGCCGGAACGTGGCGATAGATCCAGCTTGATGCGGCAATCCAGGGGTGGGGAGACGCATAAGCTGAGAGGAACAGGAAGGCGCAGGCCAACGACGCAAGCAGCACGAGCCCACTCCCGGCCACGAGCCAGCGGCGACCGGCCCGGGTGGCTCGGCGATAAGCATACACCACCAGCCGCGCTGCAGCGACACTCAACACGGGAACCAGGGGCAGCATGTAGCGCAGAGGGCGTGCATACAGGGCTCCTGTGATCGCAAAGTAGGGTCCGGCCCACGCAAGCAGGAGGGAATCGCCCCACTCTCCCTCACGGAGCCACCGGATCAGGCCGGCAGCCAGGCCGGCCCACCCCAGCATGCCGGCAGGGAGGCCCATCCCCCATAGCGCCGTCTGCCAGATGGAGAAGAGGTAAGGCAAGGTCCCCGCAAATTGCCGCGTGTAGGGTACATCAAGGCGCCCCCAGGCGATCTGCGACTCGCGCAGGCTGTCTGAGAGGAACAGGCGCACATCGATCAATGCATAGGGCTCCACCGCCAGGAAGGTGGCGGCTGCCACGAGCAAAACGGACAGGCTGGCCTTCAGGACCTCGAGCCGCAGCCGGGGGGAGGGCTGCGGCCCGCGCAGCCAAATTGCTGCCGGCACCAAGAGGAGGAGGGGGGCCGCGCTGAGCTTGGTCGCAAGCGCCAGGCCTAAGGCGACCCCCAATGCCGCTCGACGGCCGCGGCCGGTCCCGAGGACAAGACTAGAGGCCAGGTTCAGGCTGAGCATCGCCAGGAAGGTGAGCAGCCCGTCGGCGGTGTAAAAGTGGCTGGACTGGATGGGCAGGACAGCCAGGCTGAAGAGGGCGGCCGCCAGCAGGCCGCTGGCAGTCTGGGAGGAGGCGCTCCATGCCCCACCGCCCTCTTTCCCGGGCAGCGAGCGCCCCCTTGCCAGGTGCACGGCAAGGCGGTAGACAAGTGCTGCCGTCCCAACGTCCAGAAGTGCTGCCAGGGGACGGCCGGCTAGGTGGAGGTTGCCCGGATCGCGCAGCGCCGGCCAGACAGGGGCCAGGAGCAGCGCAATCAACCTGACCAGGTAGATGGGGAGCGAGCCGTAAGCAAAGAAATGGGGATTCAGAGGGCTGGTTGCCTGAAGTGCCTGAGAAAGCGTTTCCGGCCACCCCAGGCCATTGGCTACGAAGTAGATCTGCCGCTCGTCTGGATGGAGCCAGAAGCCACCGTCCCAACTCACGCAGCAAAACCGCAGGGCAGAGGCGACGGCAAGGCATAGCGCAAGAAGCAGGCCGTGGAGGCGCGCAACCGGCAGAGTCGAGCCCGGAGCGATGCCAGTGAAGGGTTTTCGCAAGCGCAGCATGGCGGTAGACCGATCTGCGCCAAAGCATAGCCGCCGGGCCGCGATTTGTCAAACGGGAAACTTGTGACCAAACGCCTGGTTGACAGTGAGTGGAGGCGACAGTATAATGGGGCGGCGAGACAGCTCTTTATGACCACGCAGCTCACCCCAGCCGAATGGGATTCGCAGTACAGCCGCCAGGCAGGCTGGACGAGGCCCACGCGCAGCTATCTCTACCGGCGGGCAAGCCTGGTCCGAGCTCGCCGTGTGCTGGATGTGGGAAGTGGGACCGGCACCATCACCGAGGAAATCGCCGAGAGCACGTCGGGCCAGGTAACTGGCATCGACATCGACCCGGAGATGGTGCGCTTTGCGCGGGGCCGCGGAGGCCGGGCTGAGTACCAGGCGGGGGACGCGCACGCGCTGCCTTTTGCCGATGGGCTATTTGACCTCACCGTGTGCCATTTCGTGCTGCTGTGGTGCCGTGACCCACGCCAGGTCGCGTGCGAGATGCTGCGTGTCACCCGCGCGGGCGGTGCTGTGCTGGTCTGTGCAGAACCGGACTATGGCGGCCGTATCGACTACCCGGACCTGCCTGTGGGCCGATGGCAGGCCAGAGCGCTGCGCGAAGAAGGCGCCGACCCACTTGTGGGCAGGAAGCTGCGCAGCTTCTTCCTACCCCGGCTGCTCGGTCGCCTCGAGCTTGGGGTAATCCCGGGGCTGTGGGACCCGGAAACCCTGCGCAGCCAATTCGAGGCGGAATGGTCCCTGTGGGAGAGGTCCCTCTCGGGCCAGGTGGCCGCAGAAGAGATGGCCGAGGTCAAGGCAGCCGACTGGGCAGCCACCCAGTCGGGGGAACGGCTGGTGTTTATGCCCGTCTTCTACGCCATGGCGCAACGCCACGGAGATGGCACTGTGAGCGCAGCTCGATGATCTGGGCGTGGTCGCCCTGGCCCATTGCCGGTCGATTGGAGGACTTGTCATGACAACAGCGCTGGTTGCCATCTTGGGGGGTCTCCTTCCCACGCTCGTGTATGTGCTCCTCCTGTGGTGGCTGGACCGCTACGAAAAGGAGCCGGCATGGCTGCTGGCAACTGCCTTCTTTTGGGGCGCAGTACCGGCCGCGCTGCTCTCCCTTATCGCGGAACTGCTCCTGGACGTGCCGATGTCGAGCTTGGGCGGCGAGGGCATGGCCGCCAGCGTGGGGGCCATCATCACAGCACCGGTGGTCGAAGAGAGCCTCAAGGGGATCGCATTGGTCGTCCTGGTACTGGCCTTTCGGCGCGAGTTCGACGATGTGCTGGATGGGATCGTCTACGGGGCGATGATCGGCTTTGGGTTCGCCCTGACAGAGAATGTGTTCGCCTACTTCCTGCCGATTGCCAGCGCCGAAGGGTTGGGGGTCGGAACTGGCAACCTGCTGTTGAGATCGGTCGTCTTTGGAATGAACCACGCCTTCTGGACGGGCACCACGGGCGCGGCGGTGGGCTTTGCCAGGCAGGCCCGGGGGTCCGCCCAGCGGCTGGTCTGGCCGGTGATCGGCTGGTGCCTGGCAGTCCTGTTCCACGCAATCCACAACGCGGGGGCAATGCTCTCTGAGCAGACGGCGTGCTTCTCGCTCGGCATAAGCATCGTGGTCGACTATGGAGGCATCCTTCTGCTGCTCGCCGTCGCATGGCTCTCACTGCGCAAGGAAAGCCGCTGGATCGAGCGCGGCCTGGGGGAGGAAGTCGCGCGCGGGACGCTGAATGAAGCGGACTTGCTGCTGCTCCGGTCTACTCGGCAACGAATGCGGCAGCGTTGGTCCGCCCTGGGCAAGGGGGGCTGGAGTGCTCACCGGCTCGTCGGCCGCTACTTCCAGTGCGCGACCGAGCTTGCCTTCAAGAAACACCAGCTCCGGTCGTATGGGGATGAAGGGGGGAGAGTGGCCGAAATTCATCGGCTGCGCGCAGCGCTCGTCGAGCTGCGCGCCCAAGCCGGGCCCTGGCTCTGAGTATGGACAAGAAGCATCTCAACACGCTCGAGTTTCCCAAGATACTGGCACACCTGGCGCGGCACACCAGCTTCTCGGCCAGCCAGGAGCTGGCGCTCCTGCTGGAACCGTCACCCGTCTTTGCCGAAGTGCAGCACCGGCTGCAAGAAACGCGCGAGGCGCGGTTCCTGCTGGACAGTGCCGGCGGCATTTCCCTGGGCGGTGCTCACGATATCCGGCCGCTGGCGCGGCATGCCCTGCGCGGCGCCACGCTGCCCCCCACCGACCTCTTGTACATCCTGGACACCCTGCGCGCTGCGCAACGCGTGCGGCGCATCCTGGCCCGCCAACACGACCGGATTCCGCTCTTGGCCGACATTGCGGCCCGGATCGAGCCCTGCGAAGGACTGGCCAGCGAGATCAACCGCTGCATCAGCGACCGGGGTGAGGTCGTCGACCATGCCAGCGACAAGCTGTCCACGGTCCGCCGTGAACTGCGCACCGCTCACGAGCGGCTGCTGGACAAGCTGAACCGGATGATCACCAGCGCACGGCTGGCCCCTTACCTGCAGGAAGCCCTGATTACCCAGCGCAGCGGGCGCTACGTCATTCCGATCAAGACGGATTTCAAAGGCCGCGTTGCCGGGATTGTGCACGACTCCTCGTCGAGCGGCGCGACACTCTTCATCGAGCCACTGTCGGTCGTGGAGATGGGGAACCAGTGGCGCCAGCTGCAGCTGGAGGAAGAGAAGGAAATCGAGCGCATCCTGGCAGCCCTGTCTGCCCAAGTGGGCGGCCTGGTCGACGAGCTGGGCTGGACGGTAGATGCCCTGGCGGAGCTGGACCTGGCCCTCGCCAAGGGCCGCTACGCATCCGAGATAGAGGCCACCGAGCCACTCCTCGTCCCCTTCCGTACCAAGACAATCGGGCGTCACCCGGGGTCGACTCTGGACCTGCGCCTGGCGCGGCACCCCCTCCTGGACCCGCAGAAGGTGGTCCCCATCGACGTCCACCTCGGGGATGATTACTTTGTGCTGGTGATCACAGGACCTAACACGGGCGGCAAGACCGTGTCCCTCAAGACGATAGGGCTCATGGCCGCCATGGCCCAGTCGGGGCTGCACCTGCCGGCCGCGGAGGGCTCCTCACTCTCGGTGTTCGACGGCATCTTTGCCGACATTGGCGATGAGCAATCGATCGAGCAGTCGCTCTCGACCTTTTCCGGCCATCTGACCAACATCATCCATATCCTGGAAGAGGCAGGCGAGCGCAGTCTGCTGCTCCTGGACGAGTTGGGCGCCGGAACGGATCCCGTGGAAGGCTCGGCCCTGGCGCGGGCGGTGCTGTCGCACCTGCTGGAGAAGCGATTCACCACCCTCGTCGCCACACACTACTCAGAGCTAAAGGCCTTTGCCCAGACCACGCCGGGTGTGGAGAACGCAAGCGTAGAGTTCGACGTCGAGACGCTCTCGCCCACCTTCAGGCTGCAGGTGGGGCTGCCCGGACGCAGCAATGCGTTTGCCATCGCCGAGCGGCTCGGCCTTCCGGCAGGCATCGTGCGGGAAGCGCGCACGTTGGTGTCGCCAGAGGAGCTGGAGACAGAGACCCTGCTTGCCGAGATCCAGCAAGCCCACCGCGAGGCGCTCGCCGCCCGGGATGAGGCGGTCCGCGCCCAACGCGCTGCGCGGGACCAGCAGAATCGCGTTTCTGCCCGCCTCGCCTCCATCGAAGCCGAAAAGGCCTCCATCTTGGGTGAGGCTCGAGCTGAGGCAAGGCGCGAGCTGGCCTCCATCCATGAAGAGATAGAAGCCCTGCGGGCAGAGGCCGCAGGGCGGAAGCAGGCTGCAACCCTGACCGACGAGTGGCTGTCCGAGGCACGGAAGCGGGTATCTGCCAAGGCCGAGGCCGCTGCCGCACCCGTTCCACGGCCTGCCGTGGTGCAGGAGGAGCTTCCGCCCGGCGAGCTGGCAGTCGGTGACACCGTGTGGGTGGCAGGGCTGCAGACGACCGGGAAGCTCGTCTCCCTGGAGGGAGACGGTGCCCAGGTCCAGGTAGGCAGCTTCTTCGTTCGGGTCCGCCTCAGTGAGATCGAGTGGCGCGGAAGGCCGCAGGCCCAGGAGGCGGAATCACGCCCGGCGCTGACCGCCTTCCATCCTTCGCCGGGCCTCGAGCTGGACCTGAGAGGCCAGACAGCGGAAGAGATCCGGCCTCGCCTGGACAAGTACCTGGACGACGCCTTCCTGGCTGCGCTGCCTTTCGTGCGCATCGTCCATGGCAAGGGCGGCGGTGTGCTGCGACTTGCCGTGCGGGAGCTGCTGCGTGCGCACCCTCTTGTCCGCTCCTTTCGTGAAGGGGCAGCCAATGAGGGCGGATCGGGGGTGACGGTCGCCTACCTGGCGGAGGGGAGTTAGCCCGAGGTCTTGCGGGATAGCGTCTTTGACGTGCAAAAGGCACTCTGCTATAATGAGCGACTGCGCCAACCCGGCTGCCAGCCTGTGGCAGGATCAGCGGGCGGGTGGCGGATGCCCGAGGGCTTCGGAGAGCCGAGAACGGGAGGGAGGTGAACAGGTTGGCAACGGTATCGCTGAAGGAAGGTGAATCGCAGGAGAACCTGCTCAAGCGTTTCAGGAAGCAAGTCATGAAGGAGCGCATCCTGAGTGACGCGCGACGGAAGCGCTGGTACATCTCGCCCAGTGAGATGCGCCGGATCGACAAGCAGCGTGCGATTCGCCGAGCGCGCCGCCGGTTGCGGCAGCGCGAAGCGCGGATGCGCTCGAGGTAGATTCGCAGGAGGAGAGAGCTTGGCCAAAGAGACGGAAGACAAAATCGAGGCGCAGGGAACGGTGGTCGATTGCCTCCCTGGGACGCAATTCACGGTGGAGCTGGACAACGGTCACCAGATCCTGGCCTATCTATCTGGAAAGATGCGCCGGTATTACATCCGCGTGCTGTTGGGCGACCGGGTGCTCGTTGAGTTATCACCGTACGACCTGAGCAAGGGAAGGATCACCTACCGCTTCAAGAAGCGGCCCGCAGGCGCGCCCGGCTCGACGCAGTGAGCCTGTGGCCCGCTCTGGGCCACGTGGACCCAAGCCAACGCTCTTATTGATCGCCGGCAGTCCACCGCTCATGCGGTGGTGTCCATCAAACAACAAGCCACCTGCCGATTGGGCAGGTGGCTTGCTTTTTCAGCGCTGTGGAGGGAGAGGCCGGCGTGCTCTCGCCCGCCTACCCTGGTTTCCTCCACTCGCCGTGGCGGCCCAAGCGGTCCCCCAGGCGGCGGTACATGCCTCCCACATAAGCCAGCAGGTCCGCGCTCTCGTAGTCGATCCCTCCCTGGCTGTTCAGGACACGGTCGTCTGCCTGCACGGCCAACACTTGGCCGACAAAGAGATCGTGGCTGCCGAGCTCCAAGCGGTGCATGACACGGCACTCGAGGGCGATAGGACACTCGGCAATCAACGGCACGGACACCCGGCTGGCGGGCGCCGGCGTCAGGCCGCAGGCGGCCCACTTGTCCACCGTGCGTCCCGATACCTGGCCGCAATAGTCAACGACACTCACCTGCTCGGAGCGGGGCAGGTTTACCACAAACTCGCCCGACTCCAGGATCAGCGAGTGGGAGTGGCGCTCACGGCGCAGGGCAATTCCCACGGCCGGGGGATCGGAACAGACCGTGCCCACCCAGGCCAAGGTGACGATATTTGGCCTGGCAACGCCGCAGCTGACGAGAACTGCGGGCAATGGATAAAGAGCCGTGCTGCCTGGCTTGATCACTTTCATCGGGTGCTCCTACTTCTTTCCGAGGAGATCTGCAGCCAGCCGGGCGTAGACGCGCGCAGCGTCCACCACGTCGTTCAGCCGCACTTGATCGTCGAGCGTGTGGGCGTGCCGCTCCTCGCCTGGCCCAAAACCGACCGTCGGGATGGAAGCGACACCGGCCGTGTAGGTGCCGTCCGTGGAGAAGGGCCAGGCGCCCAGGCGTGGGCGCGTCCCTAGGACATCGCGCACGCTGCGCAGCAGCGCCTGCACCAGGAAGTGGGTCTCGGGCATCGCCCAGGCGGGGAACGCATTCCGCTGCCGGCAATCGAAACCCGTGTAGCTGGTCGCCTGGTACTCGGTGACCTCGACGGAGGCGTCGACATCCTCCCGGCCGATGATGCTCTGCACCTCGGCAAGCGCCTTGCGCTCGGTCTCCCCCAAAGTAAGGCGGCGATCGATCAGGAAGGTGCAGCAGTCCGGGACCGCATTGCGGCTGGCAGCCTGGCTGGAAATCTCGGTGACCGCGGCCGTCCCCTGGCCGAGGAAGGGGTCTGTCGCCAGGCTGGGCACCAGCAGCTCGATGTCAAAGATGAGCCGGGCCGCGTTGTGGATGGCATTGCTGCCCAGCTCGGGCACGGCGGCATGGGCCGCCCTCCCCTGGACCCTCACCGCCAGCTCGAGGCGACCGCGATGTCCCAACCGCACCTGGAGGTTGCTCGGCTCGCAGAGAATCACATAGTCGGGGCGCACCCCCTCCTCCTCGACCAAGACCCGCATGGCGAGGCCCTCGCATGGCTCCTCCTGGACGACGCCGACGAGGTAGAGATCGCCGTCGAGCTCCAAGCCTGTATCCAGCAGGGCTTTGGCCCCATAGACCATCGCTGCGAGGCCGCCCTTCATGTCACAAGCGCCCCGTCCGTACAGAATGCCGTCTTCGACGAGGCCCTCGAAGGGAGGCCTCGTCCAGCGACCTGGGTCACCTACATCGACCGTATCCATATGGCCGTTGAAGAGCAGCTTGGGGCCATGTCCCGAGCCAATCCGGGCAATGACGTTGCCAATGCGGTCTGTCCTGACCTCCGAGAAGCCAACGGCCTGCATCTCTGCGGCCAACCGCTGTGCCACCGCGCCCTCATGGGTGGAGAGGCTGGGGATCCGAACCAGGTCCTGCAGGAACGTCCTCATGGCAGCCGCGTGGCTGGCAGGGAAGGGGACTTTCACCCTCTGGCCTCCAATCGTTCAAGCATGGGGGCATTGTATGCCAGGCGATGGATGCTGTCAAGTTGGCCGGGAAGGGCACGGACGCTCGCCGACCTCTGCGTTCAACCAGAACGGCAGCACGCTTGCCAGAAGCCGGCATGGATGCTATACTGGCTGTCGCCTTGCCGGCGTGGAGGAGTGTGTGTCGATTCTGGGCTTGGTCTTTTCTGCAGCAGCGCTGTTGGTGGCTCTGTTCGGCGCCAACGCATTTCTGCTGTGCTACCTCTACCTCCGCCGCCGCTCAGTGAGTCTGCCTGCCCCCGCGCCGTGCCCCGAGTGGCCGGCCGTCACCGTTCAGCTCCCCATCTACAACGAGCTGCATGTCGTGAGTCCCCTCATCGACGCTGCCGCGCGCCTCACTTATCCGAGAAGCCAGCTGCAGATCCAGGTCCTGGACGACTCCACCGACGAGACAACGCACTTGGCAAGGGAGCGCGTGCTGCGGCACCGGGCCAGCGGCCTCGACATCGAGCTGGTGCACCGGTTTGACCGCAGCGGCTTCAAGGCCGGCGCCTTGGCCAACGGGCTTGAGACAGCGCGTGGGGAATACACGGCCGTGTTTGACGCCGACTTTGTCCCGCCATCCGATTTCCTCGTGCGCACGATACCGCACCTGGTTGCGGATGGGAGCCTGGCCTTTGTCCAGACGCGATGGGGACACCTGAACGCACGCTACTCAGCCTTGACGCGAGCACAGACCATCGCGCTCGACGGGCACTTTGTGGTAGAACACCTGGCACGCAACCAGAATGGCCTGGTGATGAATTTCAACGGCACGGCCGGAGTGTGGAGGCGGGCCGCCATCGAGGATGCCGGCGGCTGGCAGAGCGACACGCTTACGGAGGACGTTGACCTCAGCTTTCGCGCACAGCTGGCCGGATGGAAAGCCCTCTACTTGCCTGAAGTGGTTGCGCCGGCTGAGCTGCCACCCCGGGTTGCTGCCTTCCGCAGGCAGCAGGCCCGTTGGGCCACCGGAGCTGCGCAGTGCCTCGCCAAGCTGGGCGGAGCGCTGCTGCGGGGCGGGCTCCCCACCAGGCGACGAGAGGGCGAGAAAACCAGGGCACGCCTCTCCTGGCCCGCCCGTCTCGAAGGGTTGATGCACTTGAGCGTGTGGATCGCCCATCCGATGTCGCTCGTGCTGCTTCTGCTGACCCCGCTGATGCTGGCAGGCCAGATTCCCCTCACCATCAACCTCTCGATCTTTTGGCTGGCCGCGCTCGGGCCGATATGCGCCTATGCCGTGTCCCAGCGGCGCCTCTATGGGGATTGGAGGGCCCGCATGCTCTACATGCCGGTCCTGGCCCTGTTGGGAACGGGATTGGCCCTTTCCAACACAATCGCGATCGTAGAGGGCCTCATCGGGCAGAGGACGCCGTTTCTGCGCACCCCGAAATTCGGGCCAGACGGGCGTGCCGGGCAGTGGGCACGCTCACGATACACGCTTCCGTTTCAGTGGATCGTCGTCGGGGAGCTGGCGTTGGCCTGCTACGCGCTGGCGACCACGGCCCTCGCGGTGTCGGTCGGCCACTACTTCTCGGTGCCATTTCTCCTTCTGTACGTCGGCGGCTATGGGTACATGGGCATCCAGGGTCTACTGGATGCCTGGCCCGGCTGGCGGGCCCATCCCCGGTCACGCCGGGCTCCTGCCATCGCGGAATCAAAAGCTGAGTAGCCGGTGAGTGGACGAATCGAGAGCGCAGCCCTGCGGGTTTTCTACCCCAAGAGGCTCGTTAACTCGTCGAAAGGAGGGTAGCAAGAGCAATAGAGATCGGGTACGAGTCGTTGTAGAGCCTTGCACTGTTCACAACTCAACACCAACGGAGGGAAAATGCATTCGCGCAGATTGATCAACGTCTCGATCATGGTCATTCTCCTTGCCATGCTGGCGCTTCCCATGGCCAACCAGCCTGCCGCCGCCGAAAGCCCGCAGAAGGGGCTCGACAAAGTCGAGGCCCTGGTCCTGGAGGAGCTGGCGACCCAGGGGCAGACCGATTTCTTCATCTGGATGGCCGAGAAGGCAGACCTCAGCCCGGCCGCCCAACTGGTTACCAAGCTTGAGAAGGGCCAGTTTGTGTACGATACGCTGGTCGCCACGGCCGACCGGTCACAGGCCGACGTGCGCCGCTATCTCGACGGTGAGGGGATCGCCTACGAGGCCTTCTACATCGCCAACAAAATCCTGGTCCGCTCCGGAAGCCAGGCTTTGCTGACCACCCTGGCAGGCCGGCCCGATGTGGCGCAGATTACCGCCAACCACAAGTTCCAGCTCCAGGAGCCCTTCAAGGATGCCAGTGCATCGAACACCCCTGACGGCATCGAGTCCAACATCACCTTCGTCAAGGCGCCCCAGGTCTGGGCAATCGGCTACACCGGGCAGGGCACGGTCATCGCCGGCAATGACACCGGGCTCGACTGGAACCACCCGGCCATCATCAACCAGTACCGCGGATGGGATGGCTCCGCTGCGGACCACAACTTCAACTGGTGGGACGCCACCGGCACCTACCCGACCGTCCCGGATGACGGCCACGGCCACGGGACGCACACCACCGGCACGATGGTCGGCGACGACGGCGGCGCCAACCAGATCGGCATGGCCCCCGGCGCCAAGACGATCCACTGCAAGAACATGACGAACAGCGGTTCGGGCGACGACGCCACCTTCACAACCTGCTTTCAGTTTGACCTGGCGCCCTGGGACCTGAACCATCAGAACGCCAACCCTGCCCTGGCCCCCGACGCCGTCAACAACTCCTGGGGCTACTGGGGTGGCGGAGCCAACCAGTTCAGGGACGAGATCCAGGCCCTGCATGCGGCCGGCGTCCTGATCGAGGTCTCGGCCGGCAACGAGGGCTCGGGCTGTGGCAGCCTGCGCTCGCCCGGCGACTACTGGGAGGTCATGACGACCGGCTCGGTCAACCATGCCAGCCCATGGCCCGGAACCATGACCGGCTTCAGCAGCCGCGGGCCTTCGTCGCTCGACCCCACTGCCTACTTCCCCGACATCACAGCCCCCGGCGAAAACATCCGTTCGTCGGTGCCCGGCGGCGGATACGAGGGCGGCTGGAGCGGCACTTCCATGTCCGGCCCGCACGCGACCGCGCTGATCGGCCTGATCTGGTCTGCCTGCCCGGCCATGCAGGGCCAGGTGTACCAGACCATTGACATCATCACCGCCACCGCCGCCCCAGTCACGGGGTACGTCGGCTCGTGCGGCGGCAACTACACGACCGGCCCCAACAACGACTGGGGCTACGGCACCATCGACGCCCTGGCTGCCGTGCAGCAGGCGATCGCGCTGTGCGTGGGTGTCGGAACGCTGGAAGGCACCGTCACCGACTCGAACACCGGGCTGCCCATCCAGGGCGCGGCGATTACCGCTGTGTGGTCTGGCGGAGGCACCTGGAACGACACGACCGACGCGGCAGGCTTCTACCAGCTGACCGTTCCGATCGGTCTGTACGACATCACCGCCGCCAAGTTCGCCTACCTGACTGGGAGCGCCACCGGTGTCGAGGTCTTTGAGGATACGACAACCGTCCAGGACTTTGCCCTCGATCCGGCGCCCGCCTTCACCGTATCGGGCACCGTCAAGGACGCCGTGGACAACACGCCACTGCTGGCGACGGTCGAGGTCGTGGGCGCGCCCATCGCGCCGGTAACGACCAACCCGTCCACCGGTTTCTACTCCATCTCCGTCCCGGCGGGGAGCTACACCTTCCGCGCCAGCGCAGCGCTGCACCAGCCGGTCGACCAGGACCTGGTGGTGGACGGCAACAAGACCCTCAACTTCCTCCTGCCGCAGCTGCCCTGCATCCTGCTGGTGGACGACGACAACAACAGCCCCGATACCCGGCCCTACTTCATCGCCGCGCTGGATGCCATGGGGCTGGAGTACGACATCTTCGATACCGGCGGAGGCAGCGGCCCCGACCTCGCGGGCCTGCTGGGCTACAAGATGGTCTTCTGGTTCTCCGGGGACACCTTCGGCGGCACCGCCGGACCGGGCGCGGCCGACGAGGCCAACCTGGCGGCTTACCTGGACGCGGGCGGCAACCTCTTCCTCTCCAGCCAGGACTATCTCTACGACTTTGGCCTGACTACCTTCGGCGCCAACTACCTGGGGATCGCCTCCTTCAGCAGCGACACGGGTGACGCAACGTCCATCATCGGCTTGGCGGGTGACCCCATCGGCGACGGCCTGGGGCCCTTCTCGCTCACCTACCCCAGCGGCTTCAGCGACTATGGGGACATCGTCAACCCGGCGGCAGGTGCCTCGGCTGCCTTCAAGGCCAACAACAACGCCAACAAGCTCGACATCGACAAGGATGGCGGCGCCTGGAAGACCGTCTTCTTCGGCACCGACTGGGTGGCGCTCTACGCCAACAATGCCGCCAACGGCATCACCGTCCTCCAGCGCATCGTCGACTGGTTCGGCGGCTGCGAGCCGCCGGTGCAGACGACGCTGACCTGTGGCGCCATCCAGGCGCAGCCCGCGACAGACCCCTACGGCCGCATCTTGGTCCGCTGGAAAGTGGAAGCAGTTGACGAGAATGCGAGCCCGCTTGGGCTGGTGGCGGTGGATGCGGACCTCTGGTCGCCGCAGGGCGGCCCGTTCAGCCGCACGCGATGGACCCACAGCGACGGCTTTGCCCGGTTCCCGTGGGGCTCGAGTATCTCCGGCGACTGGGCCATCGACGTGACCAACATGACCTTGGCCGGCTACACCTTCGTGGACGGGGCGAACTGCTCGGCTTCGGGCAGTTGGTAACCTGAGATCGCAGGGGCGGGCGCGCCCGCCCCTGCGACAACCTCACACGGCAGGCCCTAAGGGTCAGGGACTCTTAGGGCCTGCGCCAGCGAGGGCATGTCATGAAGCGGATCGGAATCCTCCACCACCCGAAGCTGCCCGCCACGCAGCCCGTCGCCGAGCAGATGGCACACAGGGCCGAGGCGCTCGGCCTGACGGTCTGGCTTGGCTCCACATGGGATTCCGAGGCGGTGCTGTCCGAGGTCGCCGCGCTGGACTTGCTCATCACACTGGGTGGGGACGGCTCCCTCCTGCGCGCCGCCCGCATGGCCAGCCGGGAGGGGGTCCCCGTCCTCGGCGTGAACATGGGGCGCCTCGGCTTCCTGACCGAGATCGAGCCGGCAGGGTGGGATGCGGCGCTCGCACGCCTTGTCTCGGGCGACTTCTGGATCGAGGAACGCATGATGCTCTACGCCGAGTACCACCGGGGCGATGCCTGCCGCGGGCAGTACAAGGCACTCAACGACGTGGTGGTAAGCCGGGGCAGCCTGGCGCGCATGGTCCGGCTGGAGGCCGAAATCGACGGCAGCGACCTGACGACCTATGCCGCCGATGGGCTGATTGTGTCGACCGCCACCGGCTCCACGGGCTACGCCCTGGCGACGGGCGGCCCGATCCTCCCTCCTGACCTCAAGAACATCCTGCTCATCCCGATTGCCGCACACCTGAGCATGAGCCGGGCCATCGTGCTGCCCCAGGGCGCAAAGGTACGGATCCAGGTGCATACCGACCACCAGGCGATTCTGACGGTGGACGGGCAGTTCGAGTACGAGCTTCTGGACGGCGACTGGGTCTCGGTGCAGGCCAGCCGCTACGCAAGCCGGTTCCTGCGTTTCCAGGAGCGGACCTACTTCTACGGCACCCTCATGGAAAGGCTGCGGGGGTCGGTCGTCTAGGCCCCATACACCTCTGGGTTCACGCAGTTGGGCAACCGCTCCCCCCGCAAGCCCGCCAGGAGGTTCTCGGCGGCCATCACGGCCATGCGCGTTCGAGTCGCCCAACTGGCACTGGCGATATGGGGCACGACCAGGCAGTTCGGGAGGGTGAGCAGCCTGTGGCCGGGCGGCAGCGGCTCGGGGTCGGTCACATCCAGCGCGGCAAAGGCAATCTGACCTGACACGAGCGCCTCGTAGAGGGCGTCGCCATCGACCACGGGTCCGCGCGAAGTGTTGACCAGCACGGCGCTGCGCTTCATCTTGCCCAACGCGGCGGCGTCGACCAGGTGGTGAGTGGCCGGGCTCAGCGGGGCGTGCAGGCTCACAAAGTCGGACTCGGCCAGCAGCTCGTCCAGCGAGCAGCGCACAGCGGCACCCAGCGAGGCCCCCTTCTCCGCGTCGCAATACGGGTCGTAGTAGATCACCCGCATGTCAAAGCCGGCTGCCCGGCGCGCCAGCGCCTGGCCGATGCGCCCCAGCCCGACGATGCCCAGTGTGGCGCCGTGCACGTCGTGGCCCAGCAGGAGCATCGGCCCCCAGGTCTTCCACCGGCCTGCACGGACATAGTCAGCTCCTTCCACCACGCGGCGGGCAGACGCCATGATCAGCGCGAAGGCAAGGTCCGCCGTCGTCTCCGTGAGCACGCCGGGGGTGTTGCCCACTGGGATGCCGCGTGCCGTTGCGGCAGGCAGGTCAACGTTGTCGTACCCCACGGCAAAGTTGCTGATGACGCGCAGATGAGGACCGGCAGCGTCCATCACGCCCGCATCGACCGGATCGGTCAGCAGGCACAACAGCCCGTCCATGCCCTTGACCTGATCGAGGAACAACTCGCGCGGGGGCGGCGTCTCCTCGTGCCAGATGCGGGCATCGCAGGCCTGGCGGACCAGATCGAGGCCGCCGTCGGGGATGATCCGTGTGACAAAGACCTTGGGCTTGGCCAAGCTCGCCTCCTCCGGGTCCGGCTCTGCCAGGCGGGAATGGAGTCCCGCCCCACTGAATGGAGTGGGGATGGGGCCGAGACCCCATCCCCACCGCACATCTGCGACCCTGGCGAGACCCTAAGGGTCTTGAAGGCCCTTAGGGTCCGTCTGGGGCGTATCTAGGGCAGGTTGTCCCACTGGGCGCACGCCGGTACGTCGTTGTCGCCCGGGAGGTAGACGTAGCCGGCCTTGGTCAGGTCGTCCACGCAGAGCTGCCACACCCCCGCCTGTTTCGAGCCCCAGGGGAAGCTGGCGTAGCCGGTCGACGGCTTGGTCATGCGCGTGCGCACGAACGGACCGCCTGCCGGCGACCAGATGGAGGCATCCACCGCCACATAGCCGAGCGGGCTGTGATCGACGTTGTGCACGCCGACCTTGACCCGCAGCAGGTAGCGGCCGTAGGGATCCGTGCTAAAGTAGCCGGCGATGTCGGCCACGTGCATGGATGCCCCAGCTTCCACCACGTGCATCGTCACCGGGACGGTGATGGTGGGGTTGGCAGGGTCCTGTGTCTTGACCAGCAGGTTGGCGAAGTAGTCGCCGATGGCCAGGCCGGTCGAGTTGAAGGTCACTGCCACGGTCGCGGTGCTGTCGGCGGGCACGGTGCCCTCGACGGGATCCTCAGACAGCCACGGGATGTCGGCTGTCGTCAGCTCGATCGCGTTGCCGATCAGCTGCTTGAGGAAGGCAAAGTCGGACGGATCGGTCCAGTAGCTGGAGTAGACCGAGTCGATGAACCAGATAAAGTCACCGTCGAACGCCTTGCGGAAGAGGGCAGCCCAGCCGTCGCCGTTGACCGCAACTTGCTCGATCTCTGGATCGGTGACCCGGATCTGGTAGTAGCCGGCCGAGGAGTTTGCGTAGTTGTAGGGAGAAGGCAGGCCGTCGGCCAGCGGGTGAGCTGGATCGGTGATCGTCCACGCGGGCGGGGCGGTGATAGTCCAGCAGTAGTCATTGATGTTGTTGAGGACGATGTAGTCGTTCATGCCCTGGGCAAAGGGCTGGTAGCAGGTGCCGCCGAGGAAGATCAGCCGCTTGCCGGCGTCGAGGACGTCGGTGCGGAGCTTCTGGATATCGGCGACCTCGGCCAACCCACCGTCCATGCCCACGATCACGATGTCGTACGGGCTAAAGTCGATGCCCGTCCATGGGTAGCCGGAGAAGAGGTCGTAGCCGTAGCCGAGCTGCTGCAGGGCAAGCTCCACGGACTGGCTGGTATCGGTGGTGGTGATGTGGAGGATGGTGTTGGCCTGCTTGCCGGCAACCTCGCGCTCCACGACCTTGAAGGTCGAGTCCCCCGCGCCGGAGTTGATGATGTCCAGGTCCTCCGTCAGCGAGGAGTCCGGACCCAGCGTGACTTCGAGTGCGACCGGATCGACGCTGATGCACGGCTCGATCGAGCGCAGGGAGAAATCCTGGACGGTGGTCTGCTGCGGCTGGATCACGACTGTGGCGGCAGCAGGAAGGTGGCCGTCCGCCGTCACAGTGAGGTTGTACGTCCCCTCTTCCAGCCAGAGATGGTAGGTGCCGTCGGCTTCGGTATCGACGCAGATCCCACCTTCCACGCAGACGGTGGCTCCGCCCAGCGGGTAGGGGTTGGCGTCGCAGGCGCCGAGGCTCATCACCGTGCCCTGGAGCTCGCCCCAGTTGGTCGGGCCGTTGACGTGCAGGATCGCATCGACGTTGATCGACTTGTGGACCGGGTCGTTGCTCTTCACCTTCAGGTCGGCGAAGTAGTTGCCCGGCTGCGAGACCATGCCCGCGTCGAAGATGACATCGACCACCACCTGCCCGCCATCGGGCGCGACGGTGCCGGTGACCGGGTCTTCCGACAGCCACGGAACGTCGCCGCCGCCGCCGGTCGCAAAGGCCAGCGCGTCAGTCTCGGCCCCGCCGGGGAAGGCGCCGACCAGGACGGAGTTGCCGGTGGCCGGATCGGCGATGCGCAGCTCGCCCTGGCTGCCGTAGGCAGCCAGGTAGAGTGTGCCGGACTCTTCTTCATAGTCCATGCCCTGCGCATAGTTGGCACCGAAGCCGATGTAGCCGATCACGGTGCCCGCGCCCGTCGCCGGGTCGATCTGGACCAGGTTGTCGTTGACGATATCGACGCCGTACATCTCCCCAGAGGGGGTGATGGCGATGTCGATGATCGCGGGGGCGTTGGTGATCTCGCCCACGACCGTCGCCGCGCCGGTGCCCAAGTCGACGGTGTAGAGGGTGGAGCGGTTGATGTTGGTGGAGGAAGCGTACATCGTGCCGTCCACCGAACCGCTCATGCCGGTCCACGACTCGCCGCCGAACGGGGTCGACGGGCCGATCGGCGTCACCGCGCCGGTCGCGGTATTGACCGCATACAGGCTCAGGGTGCCGTAGTCGATCACGTACAGGGTGGAAAAGTCGCCGTTGATAAAGTCGCCGGCGAAGTACTGGTTACCCGGCAGGCCGGCGACGATCGTCCAGTTGCCCGGGTTGTCGTTGGTAAAGTTGACCAGGTTATAGCCCGGGTAGACGTCGACGGCGAAGGCCTCCTCGCCCGCGAGGAGCTGAAGGGCCTTGGCCGTGCCGCCGGCATCGAGCTGCGGTGCGTTCGGAGCGCGGCCGATCGACACAGGCGTCTTATCGGGGTTGATCGGTCGTGTGGCCGCCGGCAAGAAGTTCTTGCGCACCGGCAGGTAGCCCTGGTCGACTTCGCCCATCTCAAAGTTGGCCGCACCCGCGCCGTTGTTGGTGAGGGTGATCTGCTGCGTCTCGGTCGCGCCCAGGTCGAGCGTTGCCTCCAGCGCAGTCGGCGTGACCGTCAGGCAGGGCGCATCCAGGCGCAGGTCAAAGTCGAGGACTGTGGTCTGTCCTCCCACGATGACCACGCCGGTCGCCAAGCCGGACAGGTAGCCGGGGAAGGTGACGGCAACGGTATACGGGCTGTCCCCTTCGTCGAGCCAGGTGGCGTAGTAGCCGGCCGCATCGGTCTCGAGCGTCACGCTCGCGCCGCTGGCGCCGGTCACGACCACCTCAGCTCCCTCGAGTGGGACAGGGCTTCCGTCGCAGTACCCCAGGCCGATAACCGTGCCCTCGAGGCGGCCAAAGCTGGCCGGCGCCTCGACGGTCATCACGACCGGTACCTTGACCTTGGGATCGCCCTTGACGGTCAAGGTGGCCATGTAGGTGCCGGGCTGTGTCACGCCGGCGGCAGGGCTGGCGTCGAAGAGGATATCGACACCCAGGCTGCCTTCGGCAGGGACCGTCCCGGACAGGGGGTTTTCGGAGAGCCATGGCACGTCGGCCGGCACGGCGATCCAGAGGATGGCGTTGTGCAGCACATCGGCCATCTGGCCAGTCCACTGATAGTAGACGCCGACGTAGGCGTTGATGGTCGCAACGCTCCCGTCGTCCTTGGCGGCGACAAAGAGCTCATTGTCCTGCCAGCGGGCGACCTCAGTCGAGCCGGCGGTGAGTGCCGAGCCGTTGCCACGGTACAGGTCACACACGTCGGTGACGCCGTCCATGATCGGATGGCCGGGGTCGTAGCTGCCCAGGCAGGAGGTGGCGTAGCTGGTGGCGCTGACCGTCATGGCGGAGTAGCCCTCCGTGCGGAAGCGGCCCTGGTAGCCCCAGCTGGGCTCGATGGCGAACATCAGGTCGATGACCTTGCCGCCCGCGTCCACATAGTCGGCCAGCACGTTGCCGATGCCGTTGGCGTCGGCAAAGGTGTAGTTGGCCCACACCACGACGACGTTGTAGGCCAGCAGCTGGTCTAGAGTCGGGGTGGCAGAGCGCGCATCGAAGAGGGTCACCCCGTCCAGGTCGCCGTAGGCCAGCAGCATGTCACGGATCGGGCTGCTGCCGCCGTTGTCGTCGTCGGCGTTCAAGAGCAGGACGTTGGTCTGGTTGATGCCGCCTCGGCGGTCCACAGTGAGGGCGCCTGCCGGGCGGGCGGTGTAGGCGCCGGCTGCCACAGCGGTTCCGGCAGGTGCATTCGCCGGACCGGCCTGGACATCGACAACTGCCTTGCCGGCCCCGAGCGGCAGGTAGCCGCCGTCCCTTTCCTGGAACTCGAAGGCATAGTCCCACGGCTGGCGGTTGGTGATCGTCGCCGGCTCTGTGTGGGTGCTGCCCAGCGGGACTGAGACCTCGATCGGCGACGGCACAAAGACGACCGCCGCCTGGAGGGAAAAGTCCTGCTGCGTGCCCTGGCCCGAGACGATGGTCACCGTCGCGGCTTCGGGGGCATAGTCCTGGGCCACAGCAGTCAGGTTCCAGGTGCCCGGGTCGAGCCACAGCTCGTAGTAGCCGGACGCATTGGTGGTGGCGCTGTTGCCGAAGTCGTCCGATACCACGGCGCCTTCGATGCCGGTGCCGTTGTCAAAGTCGGTCACATAGCCGTACGCCCAGCCGCGCGGCGTGAGCGCAAAGTTCTGGACCGTGGTGCCGTCCTCGACGACGACCACGCCCGCGGCCGTTTCCGGCTGGTAGTGGACGTGCGAGGCGGTGATGTCGAAGGTACCCGCCGCGACGGCAGACTGGTAGAAGCCGTTGGCGTCGGTGGTCAGCGTCCAGGTGCCGCCCTCTTGGCGCACAGCCGCGATGGTCGCACCCGCCACAGGCAGGGCGGTCACCGCGTCGGTGACGGTGCCCTGGAGCGTGCCGGCGCCGCCGTAGGAGATGGCCAAAACCGCCGCCGCGTAGGCATCGATGGTGCCATAACCCCAGTCGTTGTTGGGGCCGACGTTATAGTCGCCGCCACAGTTGGAGCCATTCTGACCGGTCAGCGGGACGACCGTCTGCCGGATGATGTCATACGTGGTGTCGATCTGCCCGCGCAGCGCCGGGTTGGCCGACCAGATCAGGTTGATCAACGCGGTTACGTGGGGACCGGCCATCGACGTGCCGCCCCAGTAGCCATACTGATTGCCGGGCAGCGCAGAGCGGACGTTCTCGCCGGGGGCCATAAAGTCGGGGAAGTAGCCCGTGTCGAGGCTCGACGGCCCGCGGCTGCTAAAGCCGGTCAGGGTGCCGGGCAACACGCCGCTGGCGTGGTTGACGGAGCCGGTGGTGAACGACTCGGCGTAGTCGCCGGGGCTGCGCAGGGACTGGCAGCCGGGGCCCTCGTTGCCGGCGGAGACTTCGACTACGATGCCTGCCGCCAACAAGGCATCGACGGCCGGCCGCATGCCAGGCACGCCGCCGCCGCCAAAGCCCCACGAGTTGTTGACGGAGTCAGGGGCCAGGTCCGGGCGAGGGTTCTGCCCGTTCAGGTCCCAGGGCGCCAGGTCCCACTCAAAACAGATGATGAAGTGGGCCTCGTCGCCGCCACCGCCGACCATGTTCTTGCAGTGGACGGTCTGAGCGCCGGGGGCCACGCCGATCTGGTTGCCCACAAAGTCGTCGCCGACCATGGTGCCGGTCGTGTGCGTGCCGTGGCCGTAATCGTCGTACGGCGTGTTGTAGGTCTCAAAGGCATCCCACCAGTTGTAGTTGTGGTCCCAGACCGTGCAGGCTGGCGGATCGACGCAGCCGCGGTAGTGCGGCGCGATCGTGGGGTGGGTCACATCCAGGCCGGTGTCATTCCCGGCCGCGACCGTGCCCTGCCCAGTCGCACCCAGCGCCCACGCCTGGTCGGCCTTGACAAAGGAGATGTTGGGTTCGACGAAGTTGGTGCGCGGGGGCGGGTTGTCGTTCACAATGGGTTCTTCGAGTTGGAAGGTGTGGTTGGCTGTAATCTGAGCCACATCTGCGCGCGCGGCCAGCTCCCGCAGCAGCGCTTCGTTCCCGCCCTGAATCCAGATCCGGTTGACAATGTAGTAGGGCCGGTAGGTCACACCCTGAGCATCGAGATAGCCACGCAGGTCCTTCTGCGTGCGCTCGGCGGTTGCTCGCAGGGTGTCATAGACGAACTGGCCTTTCTCAGTCTTGGTCTGGAGCTGCGACGCCGGGCTCAGATCGGCTTCCTCCGCCAGCCAGGCGAAAAAGTCGGTCTGGCCCTCTTCGGCCAGCTGCTGCAGGACCAAGGCTTCTACCTTGTCCATTCCGTCTGGTGCGGCTGCCGCGGCCGGCACGCCGGCAGCCGGCGTGAGCATGGCCACAACCAGAAAGAGAATGCCAAACAGGTTGAACAACTTGCTCGATTTCACATTGCCTCCTAGTGATTTGACTCCTCAGGTTGGCCCCGAGCACTCCAACGACCGGGTCGCTTCGATAGGCGCCTCCTTTCTATGTTCCGTGGCGATGTCGTGGATGAACTGAGTGTGACACGCCCACACAACAGAGAGGGCCGGGATGCGGCAGCCCATCAGGGCGCACGCAGTTCCCGGCCCGGGACCTCGTGGCGAGTGTCCGATTGCCAAAGGACGTCCTTTGGTATCGATGTGACTGGCGGACGAACGACACACCAACACGCACTCCGCATGCCTGTTCTGTATCCTATCCTTGGGCCTGCATCGGTGCGGCCGGCCCACGTCACTTGGCCCAGTATACGCCTCACGGCAAGATTGTCAACATCACGGTGGTATCATGTCACGGCCAGGCAAAGAGCATCAGCAGGTCGTTAACGTTCGTGCCCGTCGGGCCGGTCACGAGCAGGTCGCCGAGCGACTCGAAGAAGGGATAGGCGTTGTTGTCTCGCAGGTAGGCGGCCGGGTCGAGGCCCAGCGCCCGCGCCCGGCCGGCGGTGTCGCCCGTCGCGACGGCACCGGCGGCGCCTGTTGGCCCGTCGGTGCCATCCGTCGCCAGCGCCACCAGCAGGACGCCCGGCAGGCCCTCCATCGCCAGGGCAGCCGCCAGAGCCATCTCCTGGTTGCGCCCGCCTTTCCCCTGCCCGGTCACAGTCACGGTGGTCTCTCCCCCCCAAACGAGGCAGGCCGGCCGCCGGGCAGGCCGGTCGTACGAGACCAGCTCGCGCGCCAAGGCTGCCGCCACGCGCCCCACCTGGCGCGCCTCGCCTTCGACAAAGGTGGAAAGAAGGAGGTCATGGAAACCGGCTGCCGATGCGGCCTGGACGGCAGCCTCAGCCGCCAGCCGGTTGCTGCCGACGATGCAGTTCTGGACACGCGCAAAGCAGGCATCGCCGGGCTTGGGTGTGTCCGCCAGGCGGCCGGCAAACCCTTCCCTGAGGTGCTCGCTCACCGGCCCGGGCAGCCGCGATTCCAGGCCGTAGCGCTCGATCACCGCCCAGGCGTCGGCAAAGGTGGTCGTGTCGGGCGCGGTCGGGCCCGAGGCAATCACGTCCAGCGGGTCGCCGACCACATCGGACAGGATCAACGCCACGACGCGCGCCGGTGCCGCGCGCCGCGCCAGGTCGCCCCCCTTGAGTAGGCAGAGGTGCTTGCGAAGGGTGTTCAGCTCCGCGATGGTAGCCCCGCAGGCGAGGAGGAGGGACGTGGTCGCCTGCAGGTCGGCCAGGCTGAGGCCGGCGGCCGGCAGGGTGGTGAGGGCCGAGGCACCGCCTGAGAGAAGCACCAGCACCAAGTCGCGCGGCGAAAGGCCAGACAGGAGACCAACCAGCCGCCGCGCGGCCCGCACGCCGCGCTCGTCCGGGATGGGGTGGCCGGCCTCGAGCATTTCCAGCGGGCCGGCATGGGAAGCGCGGACGCCATCGCCGGCCCTGGTCACCACCAGGCCCCCCGCCAGGCGCTCGCCCAGGATGTCCGCGGCCGCGGCTGCCATGGCCGGGCCGGCCTTGCCGGCAGCCATCACCCAAATCCGGTCGAAGAGCGCCAAGTCCACCGCCTGCCCGGCGACCGACAGGCAGGACCCTTCCAGCCGAAGATGGCGCCGGACCGCCGCGCCGGGCTCGACCGCGGCAAGGGCGGCGCGCTGCACTGCCTGGATGCCCTCTCGCCAGGGCGAGGCGCGAATGGAGAAGGGCTGGGGGTATCCCCCTTCCGTCCCCCCCGCGTCGGAAGAGAGGAAGTGAGAAGAGGTGCCGGTTGGCGAAGGTGGGTCAGTCTCTGCCATCGGGCAAAAGACCGGCGAGGCGCAGGTAGGCCTCGAGGCCATCGAGCAGCAGCCGGCAGTAGTCCGGCGAGCAGGCCCTGCCGATGTGGCCAATGCGGAAGATGCGCCCGTGCAGATCATCCAGGCCGCCGGAGACCATGATGCCCCACTCGTCCAACAGGTACTGCCGCATCTTCTCGGTATCCAGGTCGGGACGTGCGCGAACGGCCGTGATCAGGGGCGAGGTGAACGCCTCGTCGGTAAAGAGCTCAAAGCCAAGCCGCATCAGGCCGGTCCGCACGACCGCTGCGGCGTCGGAGAACTGGCGGTAGTGTGCCTCCAGCCCCCTGTCTGCCACCTGGCGCAAGCTGGTCAAGGCGGCGACGATGTTGTTGGTGGGGAGAGTCGTCGGCGTTGGGTGCCATCCTCCCCAGCGCGCGGCATAGTCCCGCCAGACGCGCAGGTCGAGGTACCAGCCATGATGCGTGTCGCCGGCGCGGTCGATCTGCTGCCAGGCGCGCGGGCCAATCGAGATGGGGGCAATCGCCGGCGGGCAGGCGAGACACTTGTTGACGACGGTGACACACACGTCGACCCCCCACTCATCCACGGGCAGGGGGACGCCCCCCAGGGAAGAGACTGCGTCCACGATGATCGGCACATCCACCTCGTGGGCAACCGCGGCGATCTCGCGCAGAGGGTTGAGCACACCGGTCGACGTCTCCAGGTGCACCAGGACAAGGGCCCGGATGCCGCTCTCCGAGAGGAGGCGCCGGCGGAGGGCGTCCGGATCGAGGGGGCGGTCCATGGGCCCCTCCGCGGGGCACACCTCCAGGCCGTACCCTCGGGCCAGCGCCATGTTCCGCCGGCCGAAGAAGCCGTTGGCGGCGACGGCGACCTTGTCGCCGGTGCGCATCATGCTGCCCAGGGCCGCGTCGAGTGCAGCCGAGCCGGGCCCCGGGATCATGTAGAGCGTACCCTGGGTGCCAAAGAGCCACTGCAGCCGCTCGATCGCCTCCCGGTAGACCGGCATCCAGAGCGGGCCGTAGTGGGGGAGTACCGGCCGGGCGAGCGCGTCCAGCACGTCCTCGTCGACGTCGACGGGGCCGGGGATCATGAGCTTCAAAGGACGAGTTGTCACCAGTCACCTCTTGCCAAGGCCCAGCCCTGAGAAGGCTGGCCCTCTACGAACCTTCGCCACCGGAGCCGTCATCCGGCTCGGCCGTGTCGGTGCCGCGCACCCATGCGAACTTTTGTCTGAGCGCAGCCGGGTAGTAGCGCTCCAGCACGTCGTAGCCGACCGCCTGGCCCCAACGGTGATAGACACGGGGGTCGATGTAGGACTTTAAGCTCGTGCCCAGGTTCCAGGAGCGCTTCTTGGCGGCAACGGCCGCCTCCGCCCTGCTCTTGCCCAGGGCAAGGCGCGCCGACTCTAGCCGAGACTCGGCCACGGCAAGGCGGCGCTCTGCCGCCTCGATGCGCTTGCCGTAGCGCTCGCGGAGCTGCGCGCGCTTTTCGGGCGCTGCGCTCTTCTTCTTCTCGCGGGCCTCGGCCTGAAGGGCCGCGAGCGGCTCGCGCAGCGCCTTCACCTGCTCGCGGCAGGCACGCAGGCGCTCCTCGGCCTTCTCCTGTCGCTCCTTGAGCTTTTGCCGGCTGCCGGACCAGCCTGCCGGCACCTGCCGGGTGTGGTTGCAGAGCACGGCCGCGTCGAGGTTGGCGAGGCTGGCTGCCTCCCACTTGCGGTGGTCGGGATCCCCCTGCTCCACGCCCTCGGCCTCCAGGCGGGTGTGTACCGCATGCGTGGCGTGGTGGGTACGAAAGACCTTGGCGGTCAGCCTGGGCAGGATGGAGCCAAGGTAGGCATTGACGTCGCTGCTGCTGATGTCGGGGAAGAGCTGCGGCAGGTCGCGCGTCGGGTGGCCTCGCTCCCCATTGCCGCTGCTCCTGGCGGGCCGGGCAGCGCGGACCAGCTCGGCCAGGCTGTCGGATACCGCGGGCGGCAGCACCAGGCTCTTGTGCCAAAGCACCGAGTCCTTGCCAAGAAATCGGAACTCGGCGCGGCCGTCGGGGTGAAGCGTGACATGCTCCGGGCGGAGCGTAGTGGCGCCGACGGTGTCCGCCTCGTCCGGCTCCTTCTCGTCCCCCACACGCAGGCAGAGGGCGTCGATCAGGTAGCAGGCCGTTGCGATCATGCGGCACTTGGAGTCGGAGCCCGACAGGTCCTGCTCGAACCGCACCCGGACCTGCTCGAGCCGGGCATCCAGCGATCGAGCGCGGTCGAACTTGGCGGCTTCCCGGCTCTGCTTGACAGGAGCCGTGTCGCTCAGCCAGACATATTTCATCTTGCCCGAGAGCTTGTCCTGCCAGCGGGCGACCCAGAGCGATTCGGGCTGCCAAACGATCTGCCAGGCACCGGAGGGCTGCGCCGCATCGGGGCTGAGGTTGAGCGTTATGTCGTTCTGGCGGGCACCCTCTTTCCACCGGCCGCGCAGGGGATGCTTGCCGCGGCCCATAAAGATGCCGCCCGGCTCCACGATGTAGTTGGCGAGCAGGACCGGCTCCCCGTCGACGAGTGCCCGGCCGAAGCGGTCGCGGAGGGCCTCGCGCCGCGCCTTGCGCTCCGCGGCTTGGGCAGCGCGCTCCTCCGGCGAAAGCTGCGCCTTGGCCTGGCGCTCCGCCTCGACGACCCGGATGGCAGGGCCAAAGTCCACCTCGGGCTCGGACAGGGCCGGTTCAAGGCCCAGCGCCCGGGTAAAGTCCTCGAGAAAGTTGCGCACGAAAGTGCGGTCGGAGACGTAGGGAGTGCCCTGCTTGCGGGCCCATGCCAGGGCCATCCCCTCCTGGGCAGGGGAAAGGGGTACCTGGGTGCCGCGTATGGTCAGCACCAGGCCGAGCGGCGGCGGAAGGTCGGGGACGACCACGCCGTTGTGAACAAGCTGTGTCAGCATGAGGCCGATCAGCGTCTCCCCAAGAGGGCGCGCAGTGTCCTGGAGAGCTCCCACAGGGCCAACGCACCCACGGCCAGTCCGGCGAGGGCCACTTTGCTCGTATCGGTCGTGGGCTCGAAGGAGACCTGGCCCTCGGAGACCACGAGGGTGCCGAGGGGCTTGGTTGTGGAGCCCCCGCCCCCGCCCCCGCCTTCGCCCGAGGCAGGCGGCTCGCCCTCGCCCTGCTCCCTGCCGGACTGGGTGCCCTGGCCAAAGCCGAGGCCAAAGCCGTAGCCCACCTGGGCCACCGGAATGAGCGTCGCCCCCTCGACCTGCTGAGGCTCGCCGAAGGCAGCGCGCCAGTTGGCGGACTCGCGCGCCTCCGCGATGAGATCAAACAGCTTGTTGATGGACATGTTGCCTCCTCTGTTTCGGCCCAAGGCAAGGGCGCGTGCGACCTACCGGCGGCGCGCCAGCCGATGGGCAAGAGCACCCAGCAGAAAAACAGCCGCCGCGATGGCAGCAAGGCGCCAGAGCGCGGCAGCGGTCGCATCGACGATCGGGATACGCCTCTCGCCCTCGGGCGAGGAGACCACCACCGCCACCGGAGTGACCTGGGCAAAGCCGGCGCCGGCGCCGGAGACCTGCCGGGCGGCGATGTTGGCGCGGGCACGCCCGAAGCCAACGACGCGCGCCTCGGGGGTGATCGTGAGATCGCCCACCCGGTAGGGCTCCCCGGACACCGTGCGGGCCCGAAGCTGCGAGGGCATAGGTTGTATCGAGTTGGTCACCGCTGCTGCCTCCCCCGTGCGCGTGCCCGGAGCTGCTGGCTGCCGTCACGCCGCGGCGGAGTATAGCACAGAAGCAAAGGGCAAACAACCATTGGGTGGACAATGGGCAGGCGGCGATGATTGACACCGGCTTGACCGTCGGCTATAATGCGCGCGGTGCTCATCATCCGGGAGAAGGAGGCGTGCATGCCGCGATTGGCCCGCATCTTTGTCAAAGCCTCGTTCGTCTACTTCGTCGCTGCCCTTCTGCTCGCTGCGCTGATGGCCTTTGACGGCTTGGCTGCCGGCCGGTGGCTGCGCTCGACCTACCTGAGCCAAGTCCACCTGCTGGTGGTCGGCTGGATCAGCCAGCTGATCGCCGGCGTTGCCTACTGGATGTTCCCCCGCTTCCTAAAAGAGCAAAAGCGCCCACCGTGGGGATCGGACCGCCTGGCGTGGATGGTACTCCTCTGCCTGAATGCAGGGCTCGTCCTGCGCTTTGCGCTGGAGCCGTTTGCCCTGATGACCGGTGAGGCATGGCTGAAGGCGCTGGTGGCCCTGTCGGGCGTCCTGCAGGTGGTGGGGGTCGCGGGCTTTGGGGTGCTGATTTGGGGCCGCGTGCGGGCCATGGAGATCTAGGAGGAAAGGTATGCCAGCCACAACGCGCGTATCGGTGAGAGCATCGTTCGTCTACTTCATCCTCGGGTCGGCGCTTGGGGCGCTCCTTCTCGTCAATCGCTGGATCCCGTTGTGGGACGGCCTCTTCGATCTCAGGGACAGCCACGTCGTCTTTGTGGTCGACGGCTGGGTGACGCAGCTCATCCTGGGGGTGGGGTGGTGGCTGCTGCCGCCGCTGCACATCGGCCTGAAGCCGGGCGATTCGAGCTGGAAGCGGCGCGGACAGACGCAGCGGGGCAGCGAGCCGCTTTTCTGGGCGATCATTGGGCTGCTGAACGCCGGTATCGTGCTGCGGGCCCTGTGCGCGCCGCTGTACGAGTGGACCGGCGTGCGCCTGTTCGATGTCCTGGCGGGCATAGCGCCCTTTCTGCTGCTGGCGGCGGCAGTCGGCTTCGTGGCGATCATGTGGGGGCGGGTGCGGGAGCTGAAGCGGAGGTAGGTGCGTCCAACACCGCAGCCCGTCAGCCAGCCCGTTGGCACAGCGGGCTGCGCGCTTGCCGGCGGGTGAGGAGGCTGAGCAGACATGGCCCAAACGTCCCGTACCTTTCGTATCTTTGTTAGCTCCACCTTCAGCGACCTGGTGGCGGAGCGCAACGCCCTGCAGGCGCGCGTCTTCCCGCGTCTCCGCGAGCTGGCGGCGGCGCGCGGCTGCCGTTTCCAGGTCATCGACCTGCGCTGGGGGGTCAGCGACGAGGCGTCGCTCGACCAGCAGGCGATGAATATCTGCCTCGGCGAGGTGGCCCGCTGCCAGCAGACCAGCCCGCGCCCCAATTTCATCGTCCTCCTCGGCGACCGCTACGGCTGGATGCCGCCGCCGGCCCAGGTCCCCGACGCCGAGTTTCGGCAGCTCCTGGGGGCAGCCAACGGCGAAGACAGGGCGTTCGTCGAAGAGTGGTATAGTCTAGACGAGAACGCCGTTCCGCCCGAATGGCAGCTAAAGCCGCGGCAGAAGGGCAGCCCCTACGAGAGGTACGACAACTGGCAGCCGGTGGAAGCCCGCCTGCAGCGCACCCTTGCCGCGGCCGCGGTTCGGCTGGGATTCGCCGGGGGCCGGCTCCTGGCTTACACCGCCTCGGCCACCGAGCAGGAGATCGCCGCCGGCGCGTTGCGCGTGGAAGAAGCGCCCGAGCATGTCGTCTGCTTCTTCCGCAGCATAGAGGGTTTGCCCGCGCAGTTCGACCCGGCGGCCCGCGACTTCCTGGACCAGGACGAGCAGAAGCGGACCGTCGTTCGGGAGGCGCACGACCGGCAGGAGGCGCTCAAGCAGCGGCTCACCGAGTATCTTCCCGGGCGGAACATCTACACCTACCTGGCCCGTTGGACCGGCAGCGGCATCACGACGGATCACATCGACCAGCTGTGCACGGATGTCTACCAGTCTCTGGAGCGCATCATCCTGTCGGAGATCGAGCGCCCCCACGGGGTTGCAGCAGCCGACAAGGGAGCCGCTCACATCCGAGCCGAAAAAGTGCTGGATGACGAAGGCCGGCTCCACAAAGAGTTCGCCGAGGAGCGCCTACGCTTCTTCGTCGGGCGCACGGAAGTGCTGGAGCAGATTGCGGCACATCTCCAGGGCAGCGGGCGGCGCACCCTGGCGATCGCCGGCGCCGGCGGCACTGGCAAGTCGGCGCTGGTGGCCAAGGCGGTCGAGCTGGCTCAGGCCGCCCACCCCCGGGCACAGATTGTCTACCGCTTCATCGGCGCCACCCCCGGCTCGTCGGACGGGCGCGGTTTGCTGGACGGCCTGTGCCGCGAGATCTCGCGCCGCTACGGGGCGAGTGAGGACGACGTCCCCCTCGACTACCGCGACCTGGTGCCGGACCTTGGCAAGCGCATGGGCCTGGCCGGCGCGGACCGGCCGCTGATCCTCTTCCTCGATTCGCTGGACCAGCTTTCCGCCAGCCAGGGCGCCCGAGGGCTGACCTGGCTGCCGGCTGAGCTGCCCAAGCACGTCTCCCTGGTTGTCACCACCCGCGAGGAAGAGAGGTCGCTCGAGAAGCTGCAGGCCAAGCGGGCCGTCGAGCTGCATCTCGGCGGCCTCCTCCGCGAGGAAGGGAAAGAGCTGCTGTCCCAGTGGCTGGTGAGCGTCCACCGCACGCTGCAGGATGCACAGCGCGAGGAGGTCCTGGCCCAGTTCAAGCAATCGGAGGGCAACCCGCTCTACCTCAAGCTGGCTTTTGAGGAGGCACGGCTGTGGGCCTCTTCCCAGCCCCGGGAGAAGCTGGCAGTTGGCGTCGAGGGGATCATCCAGGGGAACATGATCGGCCGGCTGAAGCACGAGAGCAACCATGGCGAGATGCTGGTCTCGCGCGCCCTGGGCTACCTGGCCGCCTCGCGCTACGGCCTGGCCGAAGACGAGCTGGTCGATCTGCTGTCGCGCGACCTGGAGGTCTATGCATGGTTCTTCAGGCAGACCTACCACCTGCCGTCCGACCTGGTGCAGCGGGCCGTCGAGCACCGGCGCGGGGCCGCCGGCGCGGCCGAACCGGGCGAGGGAAAACCGGCCCGCGACGAGGAAGCAGCCGCGCTGGCCTGGCTGGACAGCCTCAAACGGCTGGAGTGGAAGAACGGCATCCCCAAAGCGGTGGTGGATCTTCTCAAAGAGGTTCTGCCCCGGGCGGATGGGCCGCGCCTGCCGATCGTGCTCTGGTCGCGCCTGTCGTTCGACCTCGCGCCCTACCTGGCCGAGCGGCTGGTAGACGGCAGCTCGCTGCTGGCCTTCTACCACCGCGAGCTGGGGGATGTGTCGAAAAAGGCCTTCCTGGCAGGTGACCAAGCGCGGGACTTGCACGGCAAGCTGGCGGACTACTTCCGCTTCAAGGCCGACCCGGCCGGCGACGGCAGTTGGGCGGGCGGAAACATCCACGGCCTGAGCGAGCTGCCCTTCCACCTGACCAAAGCCGGCAGGCACCAGGAGGTCTACCAGACCCTGACCGATTTCAGGTTCCTGGAGCACAAGGCCGAGGAGGTCGGCATTGCCCGCCGCGAGGACAAGAACGGCAGGGTGCAGATCACGTCGGATGGCGTTCACCGGCTCCAGCAGGATTTCGAGCGGGCGCTCGAATCGGCTCCCGGCGGCGGAGCAGGCGGCCTGAAGGGCACAAGATGAGCGACAAGAAGATTGAGGGCCTTACCAGCGAACAGAGGACGATCATGCAGGCCTTCCTCCGGTCCTTGGGGCGGGAGGCGCACGTGCTGACCAGAGATCCTCACCTGCTCTGGCAGCAGCTCCACAACCGTCTGCAGTGGGGAGAGGGAGCGATATCGACGCTGGTGGCCGTCGAGAGGGAGCGGCGCAGCGTGCCCGGGATGGCGCCGTGGGCGCGCACCAAAACCCGGTTTCGGGAGTCAGAAGCTCTGCTGCGCACCATCGCCGGCCATACCAGGGACGTTACCGCATGTGCAGTCAGTCCCGACGGGGCCTGGATCGTCTCCGCCAGCTTGGATGACACGCTGCGGATGTGGGAGGCAGGCAGCGGGCGGGAACTGCGGGCACTCATTGGCCACACAGGTACGGTCTATGGCTGTGCCGTTAGCCCCGACGGCGCATGGATCGTCACTGCCAGCGAGGATCATACGTCGCGAGTCTGGGATGCGGCCACCGGCCACCAGAAGCTCACCCTCACTGGCCACACAGGGAAGGTCTACGGGTGTGCGGTGAGCCCCGACGGTGCCTGGATCGTCACCGCAAGCTCTGACAAGACGTTGAGGATTTGGGACGCAGCCGGGAGGCAGCTGCGGGCTCTCACCGGTCACACCGACGGTGTACAGCGGTGTGTGATCAGCCCCAACGGTGCCTGGATCATTTCCGCCAGCTTCCCGGAGACAGTGACAGTAGGCGCCGATGATGCGCCTGGCTTCTTTCGCAGCGAGGACAAGACGTTGTGGGTCTGGGATGCGGCCTCAGGGAGACGGCTGCGCATCCTTGCCGGCCACACCGACTCAGTTTCCAGCTTCGCATGCAGCCCCGATTCTGCCTGGATCGTCTCCGCCAGCTACGACAAGACGCTCAAAATCTGGGATACGGCGAGCGGAAGGCAGCTGCGGACCCTGACAGGCCACACCGAGCCGGTGCTGGGGTGTGCAGTCAGCCCCGACGGGGCCTGGATTCTCTCCGCCAGCCGTGACAAGACGCTCAAGATATGGGATGCGGCCACCGGGAAGGAGCTGCGCACCCTTTCCGGCCACACCGATGGGATCACAGCATGTGCAGTCAGCCCCGACGGCGCCTGGATCGTCTCCGGCAGCACCGACAGTACGCTCAAGCTGTGGGACGCAGCAGGAGGAGGTGAACCTCACTCGCCCAGCGGCCACACCGGCTCGGTTCGGGGGTGTGCGGTCAGCCCGGACGGGGCGTGGATCGTCTCCGCCAGCGAGGACAAGACGCTCAAGCTGTGGGACGCGGGTAACGGGCAGGAGCTGCGGGCACTCCTGGGCAGCAGGGGCCCGGTCTATGGGTGTGCAGTAAGCCCCGACAGCGCCTGGATTGTCTCCGCCAACGGGGACAAGGCGCTAAAGATGTGGGGTTCGGCCGCCGGGAGGGAGCTGCGCACCCTCACAGGTCACAACGGCAGCGTTCTTGGGTGTGCAGTCAGCCCGGACGGGGCATGGATCGTCTCCGCCAGTTATGACAAAACGCTCAAGGTCTGGGATGCCGCCAGCGGCTGGGAGATCCGCACGCTCACCGGTCACACGGGTAACGTCCTTAGCTGTGCGATCAGCCCGGACGGGGGCTGGATCGTTTCCACCGGCTCCGCCAAGATACTGACGATGGGCCCCGATGAGACCTGGAAGGTGGCTGCCAGCGGGGACAAGACGCTGCGGATATGGGACACGGCCACCGGCCGCGAGAAGCTGAGCCTCGCCGGCCACACAGACGATGTGGAGGCGTGCGCGGTGAGCCCCGACGGCGTCTGGATCGTGACCGCAAGTGCCGACTCGACAGTAAGGATATGGGATGCGGCTGGTGGGAGCGAGCTGCGGGCACTCACTGGGCATTCTGCCGGGGTCAAGGCTTGTGCGGTGAGCCCTGACGGGGCCTGGGTCGTCTCCGCCGGCGCGGACGACACATTGCGGGTGTGGGATGCGGCAAGTGGGCGCGAGCGGGTCACGCTCCCACTTCCCGGACGGCTCAATTGCGTCGGCCTACACCCATGGAAGCCCCTGGCAGCGTGCGGCGACGAGGGTGGCACCATCTACCTTCTTGACTTGACGGGCATCGAGTACGGCCCAATCATCGTCACCGCTGCCGACAGGGGGCAGGGGCTGGTGGTCCGCTGCCCGGCCTGTCAACGGGAGCATGCGGTGACCCAGCAGCACGTGGGCACCGAGCACTCCTGCCCGAGCCCGGGGTGCGGACTGCGCCTGAAGCCAAACCCGTTCGTGGTGAAGGGCATGCCCAAGCGGGTCACGCCACGCTCAGCACCCCTTCGCACTCTCACCGGCCACAAACAGGTTGTGATCGGGTGTGCGATGAGCCCCGACGGGTCCTGGATCGTCACCGCCAGCAGGGATCAGACGCTCATACTCTGGGATTCGGCCAGCGGGAAGCAGCTGCGCACACTGGCCGGCCACACCGGCACGGTCTTCGACTGCGCGGTCAGCCCAGACGCCACCTGGATCGTCTCCGGCAGCGAGGATCGTAGGCTCAAAGTGTGGGATGCGGCCACTGGGAAGGAGCTGCGTACCCTGACCGGTCACACCGAGTCCGTGGAGGGGTGCGCGGTCAGCCCAGACGCCACCTGGATCGTCTCCGCCAGCTCCGGCTGGGACCGCACGCTCAAGATCTGGGATGCGGCCACCGGCAAGGAGCTGCGCACACTCGCCGGCCACAAAGGGCCAGTGTCTGGATGTGCAGTGAGCCCCGACGGCGCCTGGATCGTATCGACCAGCAGGGACATGGCGCTCAAGGTCTGGGATGCGGCCAACGGGAGGGAGCTGCGTACCCTGACAGGTCACCGCGAGGCGGTAGGTGGATGTGCGGTGAGTCCGGACGGGCAATGGATCGTCTCATACGGCTACAAGACGCTCAAGATCTGGGATGCGGCCAGCGGAGAGGAACTGCGCACCCTCAGTGGCCACACCGGCTCGATCTACGGGTGCGCGGTGAGCCCTGACGGGGTCTGGATCGCCTCCACCAGTAGCGATGGGAAGCTCAAGCTCTGGGATGCAGCCAGCGGCCACGAGGAGCTCAGCCGCGCGCTGCCCGGTGAGCTCCGCCGTGTAGCGCTGCACCCCTGGCAGCCTCTGGCCGCCTGCGGGGATGTCGGTGGCAGCGCGTACCTTCTCGACCTGGGGGGCATCGAATACGGGCCCATCGTCGTGACGGCTGCCGAAAGTGGGCAGGGATTGGCCATGCGCTGCCCGGCCTGCTGGAGTGTGCACCCGGTGAAACAGGACCAGCTTGGCACCGAGCTGGCCTGCCCCACTCCGGGCTGTGTGCTGCGCCTGAAGCTCAACCCGTTCGTTGTGAGGATGGGGGCACAGGTGGCCGCCAGCGCCCCTGCCAAGCCCACGCAGGAGCCGGAAAGGTGGACGCCGCCACCGGCACAGAAGCAAGTTCACCCCGTCGAGGTGGCGCAGCCTGCTCCTGTCAAGCCCGCACCGGGGCCGGCGAAAACGGCGCCGCCGCCCGTAGAGAACCCCGAGGCTCCCCACCCCATCGAGCGCGCCCAAGGTGGAAACACCGTCAAGCAGGCTCTGATTGCTCTTCGGCGGCGCCTCAAAGGGTGATGCCCGGAGCACGCGGCGGGCGGGCGCCAACCGTCCAGATCCGGAAGGTCCATATTCTGGAGCCATAAAGGAGGAACCAGAATGCTAGATGCAATCCTGACGCCTGGTCAACGAGGTCTCCGTGAGGAGATGCGTGCCTTCGTGAGCAGCGTGCCACGCCAGCTCATCCTGGATATGGATGCCGACCGGGTGCGCTACCCGCGCGAGTATGTCGAAGAGGCGGCGCGGCTGAAGCTGCTGGGACTGCGCTTCCCGGTCGAGTATGGCGGGCGGGGCCTGGGCTGGGCCGACGAAATCGTCGCCCTGGAGGAGGTGGGCGTGCTGGGGACCTCGCTGGCCTGCCTCTACTCGCTGCCCAGCATCGTGGGCGAGGCCATCGACCGCTTCGGCACCCCGGAGCAGAAGGCACGCTGGCTGCGGCCGGTGCTGGAGGGCAAGCTGACCGTCGCCGAGGCACTGACAGAGCCGCGCGGCGGCTCCGACTTTTTCGGCACAACGACACAGGCCCGCCGGGAGGGCGACGAGTTCGTGCTGGAGGGCCAGAAGCGCTTTGTCGTGGGGGCGGAGGGGGCCGACCTTTTCCTGGTCTATGCCCGGACCGACCCGCAGGCCAAGCCCCACCTGGGGCTGAGCGCCTTCCTCGTCGAGCGTGGGGCGGGCGTGGAAGTGCAGCACGTCTACGGGCTGATGGGCACGCGCGGCGGCGGCACGGGCCGCATCTACTTCCGGGAGGCACGCGTGCCGGCGGCGAACCTCATCGGGCGCGAAAACGGGGCAGCAGACCTCTTTTACCAGATGATGATCCCGGAGCGCATGACGAGCGCGGCCGGTGCGCTGGGGATGGCGCGCGCGGCACTCGAGGTGGCGGCGCGCTACGCCGACCGGCGGCAGGCGTTCGGCCAAAAGATCCGGACGTTCGAGGGAGTGAGTTTCAAGCTGGCGGACAGCATCACGCAGCTGGACGCGGCCCGCATGCTGGTCTATGGCGCAGCCCGGTCCATCGATGCCGGCGATGACCCGGCCCGCTGCCGGCGGCTGGTGTCGGAGGCGAAAAAGCTCGCCACCGACACGGCCTGGCAGGTGGTGAACCACGCCATGCAGGTGCTGGGCGGGATCGGCTATACGAATGTCTACCCGATCGAGCGTCTGCTGCGCGACACGAGGTTGATCATGATCTGGACGGGAACCAACGAGATCATGAACCTGATCATCCAGCACGAGTACTACCGGGAGCTGGCCGCCCGTAAGGAGCAGGTGCGGGACGTCGAGGCCGATGCGCCGGAGGCCGAGGCAGAAGACGAGAAAGTGTATGGTAGTTCCCCAACCTAGGGGATGACAGGTGACCCAGCGCCCTGGTACCATAGCGCATGACGGTAGAGAGGACAGGACCACGGAAGGGACGAGAAAGACTGGGGACACTGGATGGTGGAACGCGGGAATGGGACACACTCCTCTCCCCAGTACCTGGCAGGGTGTAGGCGAGGTTCTTTGCCGCTCCGCGGCGAAGGGTAGCAGGAGAGTAGAGAGGACATGCGCGGCATGGTGCTGACGGTCATCGGGCTGACAGCGGCCTACGGATTGGCCATCGCAGGGCTGATACGGCTCCTGCGCTTGACGCGCGTGCCGAGGCGGTGGGCAATTGCGCTGGGTTTCCTGGCTTTTGGCATTGCCAGCGGGCTTCTGGCGGCCTGGGCCTGGCCGCTGGATTCGTGTGTGCTGCCGAATCTGTACGCGGTTCTGCTCGGGGACAAGGTGTATGGCTTCTCGGCGCAGCGCCTGGGTGACCCCTGGCTGCTGAGGGCGCCTTGGGTGTACGCCGTCGTGTCGACGGTCCTGGCTGGACTGGCCGGTGCGCTGGCAGTGTGGATCGATGCACGGATTGGGGGCGGGCGGCGGGCAGTGTCGGAGGCCCTCGCCCGTCCGGCGACAAAGGAGGAAGAGGAATGTCGATAGTGGAGGTATCGCACCTCGCCAAGCGATTTGGGCAGACGCAGGCGGTGGCAGATGTGTCATTCGAGGTGGGGCAGGGAGAGATCTTTGGGCTGTTGGGGCCGAACGGTGCCGGCAAGACGACGACGATCCGGATGATGCTGGACATCTTCCGGCCCGATTCGGGCAGCGCGCGCGTCTTTGGCGGCACCCTGGATGAAACCAAGAAGCGCCGGGTCGGCTACATGCCGGAGGAGCGGGGGCTGTACAAGGACCAGAAGGTCGAGTCGACCCTGGTCTACCTGGCTACGCTGAAGGGGATGACAGAAGCCGCCGCACGCGAGAGGCTGCCCGGCTGGCTGAAGCGGCTGGACCTGTGGGAGCACCGCGCGAAAAAGGTCCAGGAGCTGAGCAAGGGGATGCAGCAAAAGGCCCAGCTCATCGCCACACTCCTGCACGATCCGGCGCTGATCATCGTCGACGAGCCGTTCGCCGGCCTCGACCCGGTGAACACGCGGCTCATCCAGCAGATTTTCGAGGAACAGCGGCAGGCGGGCAAGTGCATCCTGATGTCCACACACCAGATGCACCAGGTGGAGGCACTGTGCGACCGCATCGTGTTGATCGACGCCGGCCGGACGGTGCTCTACGGGCCGGTGGGGGAGATCAAGCGCGAGTTTGCCGGGAACGCGGTGGTGCTGGAGGGGCAGGGCGACTTGAGCGGGCTGCCGGGCGTGCTCGAGGCGCGCAAGGAAAACGGGACCTGGCACCTCACCCTCGAGAGAGGGGTCGACCCGCAGAGCGTCTTTCGCGCCGTGGCCGCGCGAGAAGGTGTCCGCATCGAGCGCTTTGCATTGGAGGAGCCGTCGTTGGACGATATCTTTGTCCAGGTGGTCCAGGACGGAGCAAAGCCGGAGGAGAGCCATGCATAACCTATGGCTGGTCGCCCGGAACGAGTACCGGCGCACGGTGCTGCGGCGGGCGTTCCTGCTCGCCACGTTGGCGATCCCGGTGGCGATCCTGGCTCTGGTGGGCGCGGTGATCGTGATCGCGCAGGCAGGCCTGGACGACGCGCCAGTGGGCTACGTCGACCACGCGGGCGTCCTGGTCGAATCGCTGCAGACGACCCTGCCCAACGCGGAGGAGCGGATCCAGATTCATGCCTATGCCGGCCAAGATGCGGCGCTGGCTGCACTGCAAAGAGGAGAGATCCAGGCGTTCTTTGTCCTGCCCGAGGGCTACCCGGCCTCGCTGTCTACCGAGCTGTACACCCTCGAGGGGACCCTGGACAACCGTGCCTGGGAGCAGTTCGACGACCTGGTTCGGGCGAGCCTGGTCGCGGACTACCCGGAAAAAGTGCGTGCACGGCTGCTGGGCGGCTCGGACGTGACAGTGTATGACGTGGGCAGCGGGCGGCAGTTCAGCGAGCGAGGCATCGTCAACATCATCCTGCCGATCGTAGCGTCGGCGTTCTTCTTCATCGCGACGATGACCGCCTCCGGCTACATGCTGGAGGCGGTGGCACGCGAAAAGGAGAACCGGACACTCGAGGTCCTGGTCACATCCGTCACGCCGGCCCAGCTGATCGCCGGGAAGACGCTGGGGCTGCTGGCAGCCGCGCTGTCTCAATTGGCCGTCTACGCGGTCGCAGCCATCGCCGGGATCGTGATTGCCGCGCCCTGGGTGCCCCAGCTTCAGCAACTCGTCGTGCCATGGGGCTACTTGGGGATGGTCGTCCTGCTCTTCTTTCCGGCCTACATCTTGTTTGCAGCCATCATGGTCACGATCGGCTCTGCCGTGACAGAGATCCAGCAGGGGCAGCAGGTTGCCGGTATCCTGAACCTGCTCTTCATGGCGCCGCTCTTTGCCCTGCCGCTCCTTCTGGAGAACTCGACCCACCCTCTGATCGTAGGCATGAGCCTCTTCCCCATCACTTCGTTTCTCACGCTGTCGGTGCGATGGGGGCTGGGCAGTGTCCCGGTGTGGCAGATCGCCCTGGGGTGGGGCCTGCTCGCCGCATCCGCGGCAGGGATGATCTGGGCAGCGGCACGCGTCTTCCGGGCAGGGATGCTCGTCTACGGGCAGCCGCTGAGCGCGAAAGCGGTATGGGCAGCGCTGCGGGGGTAAGCGATGAAAAAGATCTGGTTGGTGACGAAACATGACGCGGGTGTGATCCTGCGCCAGCCCGGTTTCTGGCTCATGGCCGTGCTGATGCCAGTCGTCCTCGTCGGAATCCAGGCGCTCCTCATGGCCCGCGGGTACGAGACAGCAGAGACGGTGCAGAGTGCCGGGGAAGGCACGCGCTACGAGATGCCGGCCATTGGCCTGCTCGATCCGGCCGGGCTGGTGAGCCGCTTCCCGCCCGGGCTGGGGGAGGACTGGTTCGAGCGGTACGCCGACGAGGCGGCCGCCCGCGCGGCGCTCAAAGCCGGGCTGGTGGAGCAGGTCGTGTCCATCCCGGAGGATTACCTCGCCAGTGGGCAGGTATCGGTGTACGACGAGTCTTTTCAGGTGCTGCGGATGGGTGGCGGGCTGGCCTTTTCGAGCGACACATCCTGGCTGCTGGACTATATCATCCGCTACAACTTGACGGGGGATGCCCAGACGATGATGGCGCTTCGCAACCCCACGCCGGCGAGCCTGGCCGTGGTGCATGAGCTGAACCCGCCGGCCAGGGCAGGCTCCGAGGACGCGGCGCTGGTCGGCATGGTATCCAGCCTAGTTCCCTACATCTTTTACTTTGTGCTGGTGATGGGTGCCAGTTACCTGATGCGCAGCGTGGTAACGGAGAAGGAGAACCGGACGGCCGAGGTGCTGCTGCTCAGCATGAACCCCAAGCAGCTGATGGTGGGCAAGGTGCTGGCGATGAGCCTCATTGTCATCGTGCAGGGCACGATATGGGTGGGCGGCGGTGTGCTGGCGCTCGACCGCGGCGCCGACCTGCTCAAGCTGGGCCAGTTCGATTTCCCGCCCGGGTTCGTGGTGTGGGCACTGCTTTTCTTGGTGCTGGGCTACCTGCTCTTTGCATCGGTGATGGCCGCGGCCGGGGCGATCGCGACCAGCGCGAGGGAGGCCAACCAGGCGATCTGGCTGCTGGTCCTCCCGCTGATGCCGACGCTGATGTTTGGGTCCGTGATGACGAGAACTCCGGATAGCCCCATGGTCCTCTTCCTGAGCTTCTTCCCCTTCAGCTCGCCGGCCGCGATGGTGACGCGGCTGGCGGTGCAGGCCGTGCCGCTGTGGCAGATTCTGCTCAGCCTGGCGCTGCTGGCGGGTACGGCCTACGCGGCGGTGGTGCTGGGGGCGCGCTTCTTCCGGTCGGGGAACCTACTGTCGGGCGAGTCGTTCAACTGGAGGCGGTTCGCGGCGGGCTGGAAGGGGAAACGGGGGGATTGACGCGGGGCGGGAAAGACGCGGCGACGCGCCGGCCCCCTGCGCTCACGGCCACAGGCCGAGGGAGCGAGTCCAGACCAGCCAGGCGCCGAGCGCCAGGTATGGGGCATAGGCCATCCGGTCGCGCCGCCCGGCGCGGCGGGTGGCGTTGAGCCAGAGGGCACCCGCTCCCCCGGCAAAGATGCCGGCCGCCAGGGCCGGCAGGATGTCCGGCAGGCCCAGCATCGCGCCCAGTGCGGCAGCCAGCCGGATGTCGCCGCGTCCGAGCGCCCCACGCCGGAGCAGGGACAGGGTGTAGAAGAGCGCTCCCCCAGTAACCAGTCCGGCGAGGGCCATCGCCGGAGCGGGCCGGCCCAGACAGAGGGCCTGGACCAAGGCCAGGCCCAGCATCAAAGCGAGGAAAAGGTCGGGGATGCGCTGTGCGCGCAGGTCAACGACGCAGATTAGCAGGAGCAGGCCGGCAAAGAGCACCGAGAGCGCGGCCTTGCCAATGTGCGCTGCCTGCCAACCAGAATAGCCCCCCCACAGCGCCAAACCGGCGGCCCACAAAAGGGCGCCTCGCCATTCGTGCAGGGCTGCCGTGGACGCCGGTTGCGTGCCTCCGCATCGAGCCGGATGGCGCGCGAACCAAACCCTCGCGGCGCACCAGGCACCGAGCCCTGCTGCCGCTCCGATCAGACAGCCGACCACTGCGTACATTCAAGGGACATTCGGAAGGTAGGAGTCCAGTGCGTACTCGTAGTAGGTCGCCTGGCAGGGGCGCCCTTTGCCGATCCAGGCGCGGCGCTCCTCCAGCCGGATGATCAGGCCAAAGACCGTGACGCTCTCCGTGCCGTGCTTGCAGATGGAGCCGGGATAGTTGGCGTGGTCGGACATCAGGGCTTGGAAGAGCTCGGGCGTGAGCCGGCCGTAGCTCTCGCGCAGCAGCCGCCAGGCGCGGTTGTGGCGGATCACGGAGCCGCTGATGGTGTTCCGGTCCGCCTCGAAGCGCCGCATGGGGGCGCTGACGTAATGGTTGGCATGGGCCAGCAGGTCGCCCTCGATGTAAATCGGCTCACAGTCGGTGGCCGAGCCCTCCATGCTGTAGACCTCGCCATGGGCGTCGGCGATGACGTTGTTGTAGTTGGAGGCGCGGCTCGGAAGGAGACAGGCATCCATCGCCTCCTGCAGCCGGCGTGCCGCCAGGATGGCACGCACACAGAGGAGGCGGGGCACGCCGGGGCGGGTGTCGTTGCCATCCACCTGGTTGCCGGTCATGCTGATGCCGGCGGCGTTGAAGCCGGCGGAGTAGCCAACACCTCCTACGGTCACCCCAAGGAACTCGGGCTCGTCGCCGGCCTGTACCTTCAGGATGACGAGGTCCTCCTCGACCTCAGGGCTCAGGTCGTTGGTGTGAGCCACCAAGGTGGATCGGTCGGCGGTGGCAGCCCCGCGTGCGACGAGGTCGGTGCAGCCTTTGGGGCGGCGCCAGGCAGCCGGATCCCAGAGCTCCTCGCACAGCCATAGGAAGAGCTCGTCAAAGGGCAAGCCAGACGCCTCCGCGATGCCCTCGATCTCGTCGACGTACTGGGGATAGGCGGCGCGGCTGGGGACCAGGTAGGCCCGTGCCTGGAGCAGCATGTCGTCCCAGGAAACGCCGCGGGGAAGACCCTCCCGCACGCCGGCTGCCATGCGCTGCAGCCGCGACTTCATGGCCTCGCCGATCTGCTGCCCGACCTGGCGGTGGGTGCCGCGGAACTCGAAGATGGGAATCGGATCGGATGGCATCTGGGTCTACCCCCCCTCTGTCCCCCCCGCGTCGGCAGGGGGGAGGTTACCTGTTGTGCCGTAGGACGCAGCCGGGCAGGGCGCCGGTGTGGTCGGCACCGTCGATGACCAGCGTACCGTTGACAAAGACATAGTCGATGCCCTCCGGGTACTGGTGGGGGTAGTTCGCAAAGGGGTAGGTGTGGGGATAGAGGTTGGTAGCCCGGTCGTGTATGCGGTCCAGGTCAAAAACGACGAGGTCGGCAAAGGCCCCCGGCAGGAGAACCCCCCGGCCGTCCAGTCGAAAGCGCCGGGCGGGGAAGGAGGTCATCTTGCGGATCGCCTCCTCCAGCCTCAGCACCGGCTCGTCTCGCACGTAGCGCTCCAGCACGCCGGGAAACTCGCCGTAGCTGCAGGGCGCGTAAGGCGGCGGATCGTTGAGAAAGCCGTACGGAGCCAGCACGCCGCCGTCGGAGCAGATCATCACGTTGGGGTGGCGGAGGAGGATGCGGATGTTGGCCTCGTCGATATAGTCCCAGATCGCCTCGGCATCGCTGCCCGACTCGAGGATGAGGTCAAAGAAGACGTCGAATGGATCGCACCCGCGCTCCTGCGCGAGGAGGGCGAGTGTCTTGCCGGCGGCCCCGGGTGAGCCGGGGGCATGCAGGAGCGTGATCCGCTCCCACCGGCCGTGCTTGAGCAGGCCGACCGGCCCAAAGGCCGGCTTCTGGTCCAGGACGATCTCTTCCCGGATCCGGAGGCGCACCTCGGGATCGCGGAGCAGGGCAGCGATCTCGGCTGCCGGAAGCGACTGGACCTCCTGCGGCAGGCCGTCCACGAGGGCCGGCCCCAGGTCGGTGTGGACGTCGTTGTCGACGGTGACGTCAAGCCCCTGCGCCCGGGCCTCGTCGATCAGCCGCAGCGTGGCCGAGGCGTCGCAGGGTGCGCCGAGCTTGGGCGCGTTGTGGGAGACCTGCACCGGGAGCCCCGCCTCGCGCCCGATATGGATCGCTTCTGCGACCGCATCGAGGACCGTCTCGCGCTCTCCGCGGATGTGGGAGGCATACAGGCCGCCATGGCGGGCCGCGATCCTGCAGAGCGCAATGACCTCTTCGGTCGCCGCATAGCAGCCGGGTGGGTAGACGAGGCCGGTGGAGAGCCCGCAGGCGCCAGCCCTCATCCCCTCTTCGGCCAGCGACTGCATGCGGTCCATCTCGGCGGGGGTCGGGCTGCGCTCCTCCAGGCCCATCACTGCGATGCGCAGGGCGCCATGGCCCAACAGAGAGGCGAGGTTGATGGCCAGGCCGCCCTGCTGCAGCGCCTCCAGGTAGCCGGCGAAGGTGCGCCATGCCCAGGTCACCTCAGGCTGATCGGATAGGCGGCCCCAGTAGGCGCGCATCTGCGCGAGGTACTCGTCCGTCACCGGGGCGGGCGACATGCCGCAGTTGCCGATGACCTCGCTGGTCACCCCCTGGCGGACGACGCTCTCGGCACGGCGGTTGACGAGGATCGTGAGGTCGGAGTGCGTGTGGATGTCGACGAAGCCGGGCGCCACGTAGCGTCCGTCGAGGGCGAAGGTGCGCCGGCCTCGGAGCCCGCCCGGCCGCGTGACGGCCGCCACCCGGCCGCCCAGGATGCCAACATCCCCCCAGAACCAGGGGGTTCCACAGCCGTCGAGAACCCTGCCGCCGGACAAGACGGTATCGAGTTTCACGCAGGAGAGGATACCGCAAAGTGATGCGGATGTCAAGCTCCTCGAAAAGCAAAGTTGAGGGCTTGTCAGGGCTCGGATTCCGTGGTAGAATAGGGACTGGAGTTTAGAAAACCAAGCAAGTCGTAGGGGGAAAGGACACCCTCACCCCGACCCTCTCCCTGGAAGGGAGAGGGGGAAGAGGAGCGGTGCATGTCGAGCTCTGGTGAGAGCATGGACGAGCTGGATAGGCGCATCCTGCACACCTTGCAGGCGGACGGCCGCACGCCTTTTGCGGAGATCGCGCGGCAGGTGAGCGTGTCGGAAACGACGGTCCGCGCACGCTACCAGGGCCTGGTGGAAAGGGGGATCGTGCGGACGGTGGCCATCGTGGACCCGTATGCGCTCGGGTTCCAGGCACCGGCGATCCTGGTCCTTTCGGTGGAGCCGGCGGCGGTCGACGAGGTGGCGCGGACGATCGAGCGGCTGCCTGAGGTCTCCTACCTGGTAATGACACTGGGCGCTTCGGACTTGATCGCGGAGGTATTCTGCCGCGACCTGCCGCACTTGACGCGGCTCATCACGCAGCAGGTGCGTTGCATTCCGGGCGTCCGCTCGGTGAAGGTATCGATGATCGCCCGAAGCCACAAGCTGAGCTTCCGGTGGGCGCCGGACAGTGGGTGAGGGCAGTCAGCTCACCCTCCCCCCCGCCCTCTCCCAGTGGGAGAGGGAGAATGGAGACAATGCGATGGACTCGTGGAAGATGCCGCACCTGGTGACGGAGGTGCCGGGGCCGGAGGCACAGGCGGTGGTCCGCCGCTGCCGGCAGGCCGTGACCCCCTCGCTGCCCTTCGCCTATCCGCTGGTGGCGGACAAGGCGCAGGGGATGGTCGTCCAGGACGTGGACGGCAACCGCTTCCTGGACTGCGCGGCCGGCATCGCCGTCTGCTCGACGGGCCACTGCCACCCGAGGGTGGTGGGCGCCATCCAGGAGCAGGCCGCGCGCCTCATCCATATCTGTGGCGCCGACTTCTACGATCCGCTGTACGTGAGGCTGGCGGAGCGGCTGGGGGACCTGGCACCGGGCGACGGCAGCAAAAAGGTGTTCCTGGGCAACTCGGGCGCGGAGGCGGTCGAGGCGGCCTTCAAGCTGGCGCGGTACCACACCGGTCGATCGCAGGTGATTGCCTTCTTCGGCGCATTCCACGGCCGCACCATGGGTGCAGTCTCGCTGACAGGCAGCAGCCCGGCGTACAAGAAGGACTTTCGGCCGCTGGTCCAGGGCGTGACGCACATCCCCTTTGGCTACTGCTACCGGTGCGGGTACAACCTCACCTATCCGTCGTGCGACCTGGCGTGCGTGAGCTACATCGAGGATGTGCTCTTTGCGCGCACAATCCACCCCGAGGAAGTGGCAGCCATCTTCGTCGAGCCCATCCAGGGGGAGGGAGGCTACATCGTGCCGCCGCACGGCTGGCTTGCCCGGCTGCGGGCGCTGTGCGACAAGCACGGGATCCTGCTGGTAGCCGACGAGGTGCAGAGCGGGGTGGGCCGCACCGGCAGGTTCTTTTCCGTGGAGCACTGGGGCGTCGTGCCCGACATCGTCTGCCTGGCCAAGGGGATTGCATCGGGCATGCCGGTTTCGGCGACGATTGCCCGCAGCGAAGTCATGAGCTGGCCGCCGGGCACACACGGCAGCACCTTTGGCGGCAACCCGGTGGCATGCGCGGCGGCGATGGCCACCATCGACGTCATCGAGCAGGAGAAGCTGATGGAGAACGCCACCCAGGTGGGTGCCAGGCTGATCGCCAACCTGCGGGAGCTGGCGGCGGAAAGCCGGCTGATCGGGGACGTTCGAGGGATGGGGCTGATGATCGGCGTCGAGCTGGTAAAAGACAAGGAGACCAAGGTCAGGGCAAAGCAGGAGGCCCAGGAGGTGACGCTCGAATGCTTCAAGCGCGGCCTGCTGCTCCTGACCTGTGGGCCCAGCTCGATCCGCTTTGCGCCGCCGCTGGTAATCAACGAGACGCAGGCGGATGCCGCATTCGGGATCTTCTCCGAGGCGCTGGCAAAAGTGGAGGGACGGAGCTAATGGCAACCAAGACAGTCCCGATCATCGAAGTGCGCGGAGGGCCGCGCGAGCGTGGGCGGCAGCAGGGCGAGGCGGCCCGCGACGAGGCGCTACGGGCGACAGAGCGCTATCACGACATCCTGCCCCAGGCGGTGAACCTCACCTGGGAGGCGGCACTGCGCGAGGCCCGCAAGTACCTGCCCTATGGCGAGGAGGTCTTTCCCGAGTTCGTGGAAGAAGCGCGGGGCATCGCGGAGGGCTCCGGTCTTTCGTTCGACGAGGTGTGGGCACTCAACTGCTACGAGGGCCTGACCACCACCCGCGAGCGGATGTGGGGATGCACCTCACTGGCAGTGCGGGACGACTTGACGGCCGGCGGACACGTACTGTTGGCGCACAACGAGGACTGGACCAGCGTGGACAAGGAGCACGTCTACCTGGTGCGCGGCTACCCGGACGAAGGGCCTGACTTTATCGGCATGACCTACGGGCCGCTCCTGGTGAACATCGGCCTGAACGCGGAAGGGATCGGCGTGGCGATCGATTCGGTATACCCCACCGACGGCCGGATAGGCGTGCCCCGCATCCTCAGCTCGCGCGCCATCCTCGATGCGGAGAGCATTGGGCAGGCCATCCGGGCGTGCGTGCCCAAGCTTCGCGGCGGTGGGTATGTGTATATGCTGGCCGATCCCAACGGGGAGCTCTATACGGTAGAGACCTCTGCGACGACCCACGTGACCCTGTACGGCGAGGAAGGCTGGCTGGTGCACACCAACCACTTCCTGACACCCAAGATGCAGGCATTGGAGGTGGCGGGCACCTACTCCAGCTCGAACGTGCGGCTGAACCGGGCACGCCGCCTGCTGAAGGAGCAGCTCAGCCGGGTGACGGTGGAATCGATCCAGTCGCTGCTGCGCGATCATGTGAACTTTCCCAACTCGATCTGCAGCCACGAGGACCCCGAAAAGCCGCCCCACGAGCGGGAATGCACGCTGGTGTCGCTCATCATGGACCTGACCGAGCGGGTGCTCTGGGCTGCACCGGGGCCGCCGTGCGAGGGGGAGTATACGGCACACCGGCTCTAGGTATGCACTCAGCGCTGGGCAGTGCCAGATAGGACGAAGAGAGCACCCCCAGCAGGATTCGAACCTGCGACCCACTGCTTAGAAGGCAGTTGCTCTTTCCCCTGAGCTATGGGGGCTCTACGGTTGGTGGGCTGAGGCCGTTGGCCTCAGCCCACCCCTATTGTACGCGCAGCGGGGAAATTGTCAAGGAACCGCGATCACTCGAGGCAGCCAAGGCACCCCATGTCGGCTGCGCCTATACGAAGCTCAGCACTCGGGCAGCCCGGCCGACCCCCTGGTCAGCAGTAGTCGTGGTACTCTGGCTGGTACATTAGCGATTCGATGTGCGCCGACAGGTCGTCCGGCCTGGGCACGGAAGCGAGATCGGACTCGTAGGCGACCTCGGCCACGGCCACGGCGATGGCCAACGAGAGCCTGCGGATCGAGCTCAGGGGCGGATAGACGCGGCCGAGCGCCAGGTCCGCCTCGGATACCTGCTCTGCCAGGGCCTGAGCAGCGGCGGAGAACATGTCATCGGTGACCAGCCTGGCTCCACAGGCGACGGCGCCCAGCCCGACGCCGGGGAAGACGTAGGCGTTGTTGCCCTGGCCGGGGACAAAGGTCTGGTCGCCGAGTGTGACCGGGGCGAAGGGGCTCCCGCTGGCGAAGATAGCCCGCCCTTCGGTCCAGGTGTAGGCCTGCTCGGCTGTGCACTCGGCCTTGGATGTGGGGTTCGACAGGGCGAAGACGATCGGACGTTGGTTCTGGCGTGCCATCGCCTCGACCACGGGCCGGCTGAAGGCCCCCGCCTGCGCGGAGACGCCGATGAGCGCCGTCGGCTTGAGCGCTTCGACGGCAGCCAGGAGGTTGGGCAGCGGCGCATGCTCGTGGGCGTAGGGCAGCTTGTGGGCGACCAGGCCCGTGCGGGATCGGACAACCAGGCCGGCGGAGTCGACCAGCCAGCATCTGCCGCGCGCCTCCGCCTCCGACAGCCCTTCGCGCATCATGGCGGCGACGATGAGGTCGGCAATGCCGATGGCCGCCTCGCCGGCGCCCTGGAAGAGCACGGTCTGCTCCCGCAGCCTGCCCCCCGTGATGCGCATGGCGGAATAGAGGCCGGAAAGCACCACGCCTCCCGTGCCCTGGATGTCGTCGTTGAAGGTGCAGATCCGATCCCGGTACTTGCGGAGCAAGCGGAACGCGTTGGAGTTGCCGAAATCCTCGAATTGGATGAGGACGCCGGGGAACCGCGCGCGCGCGGCCTCCATGAACTCGTCGACAAACTCGTCATACGCCTCGCCCCGCAGCCGGCGCATGCGCGTGCCGATGTAGAGCGGATCGTCGAGCAGGCGTTGGGTCTCGGTGCCAACATCCAACGTCACCGGCAGGCACTGAGCAGGGTGAATGCCGGCACACGCCGTGTAGAGCGCCAGCTTTCCGACCGGGATGCCCATGCCGTCGGCCCCCAAGTCGCCCAGGCCAAGGATCCGCTCACCGTCGGTGACGACGATGATGCGCACGTCCCAGTAAGGCCAATTCCGCAGAACCTCGGCCACCCGGCCCTTGTCCTGGTAGGACAGGAACATGCCGCGCGGCCGGCGAAAGACGTGCCCGTACTCCATGCAGGCCTGCCCCACCGTCGGCGTGTAGATGATGGGCATCATCTCTTCTATGTGATCGAGCACCACGCGGTAAAAGAGAGTCTCGTTGCGATCCTGGAGGGCCAGCATGTGGATGTACTTTTCGAGAGCCGTCGGCTTCCGGTAGAAGTTCTCCATGACACGCCGGACCTGCTCATCCTGGGTCTGCACGTGGGGCGGCAGCAGCCCGCGCAGCCCCAGGCCATCGCGCTCTTCCTCCGTGAAGGCCGTGCCCTTGTTCAATGCCGGCGTGTGCAGCAGCTCAACTCCCCGCGGGGAGCCCGCTGCCGCGTATTGGTACCTGGGATCAATCGATGGATTCGTCATTTCACCTCTCTTGACTCGTTATGACAACCCTTGGACGTTGCGGCCCGAGCCACACCTTCCCCCCGGAAGCCTCGAACGCCTGGGGTGATTCGACGGACACACTATGGGCTCTCTGGCATTCGTTGTCAAGTGCGCCATGCCTGAGGGACGGCCATGCGCTGCCGCTGGCGCACCGGGCTATGGCGCCGGCGACAGCATCTCCTCCAGCCGGCCCTCCTCCACCCAGCGCCGGAAGGCATCCAGGTCGGGGAGAAGGGCGCCGGAGAGAAACCTGACCACCCAGTTGGCGGCCATGGGGGAGATGGTCACCAGGGGGATGCCGGCCCGGAAGGCCTGCCACATCTCGATGGCAGTGCCCATGGAGGCAGTGGGCACGTACGCCACGACCAGGTCGGCCTGCGCGGCCAGGTCGGCCATGGCGAGGAGGGTTGCCTTGGCCTGCTCGTCGCCATAGCGCACGCCGTCGGGGTGGATCTCGTTGGGATCGACGATCTCGGCCTCCGGGAAGCGCCGTACAACAGCCTCGGCGATCTGGCGCCGGTAGTCCTGGTCGGCGATGAGGCTGTCGAGCCGCGATCCCTGCATGATGCCGGCGATGAATACCTTCATGGCTTCTCCTAACCGGGCAGGCCCCTCTCCAGCAGCTCGCGGGCAATGATCATGCGCTGGACGTTCATCGTGCCCTCGGCACCGATGGAGTAGGAGCGGATGCCGCGGATGCCCATCTCGACGGGGCACTCCTTGGTGTAGGCCATGGCCCCAAACCAGTCGGCGACCTCGTTCATGATCTCAAAACCCACGCGCGGCGCCCGAAGCTTGGCGAGGGCAGCGGCCAGGGCGATGTCGTAATGGCTGCGGGTACCAGGACCGTACTTCTGGTCCATGATCCAGGCGGCCCTGTAGACCAGGAGCCGGCTCGATTCGAGGTCGGCGTACCGGTCGGCCAGTGGGAAGGAGATGCCCTGGTGGGCAGCAAGGGGCAGGCCGAACGCTTGGCGCTCCTGGATGTGCCGCATGCCCAGCTCCAGGACGGCCTCGGAGGCACCCACGCAGGTGGCACCGATCAGCACCCGGGCAGCGGAAAAGCCCTCCATGGCATGGTAAAAGCCGCGGTCCAGCTCGCCTACCCTGTGCGCCTCCGGCAGCCGGACGTCCTCGAGGGCAAAACCGCCGGTGGAAATACCCATGCGGCCCATGTCCTCGAAGTAGGTCGGGCTGATGCCGGGCGTGCCCTTGAGCGGCAGCGCAAAGAAGGTAAAGGCGCGGTGCTCCGCGGCGGGGTCGGGGTTGGTGCGGGCCAGGAGCAGGTGGATGCCGCCCATGGCCAGCGACTCGCGCACCCCGCTGATGTACATCTTTTCGCCGTTCAGCACCCACTCGTCGCCCTGCTTGGCGGCCTTGGTGCGGCAGGCGCCCAGGATGTCGGAGCCGCCGCCGGGCTCTGTGGTGGCGATTCCCAGGAAGGCCCGGCCGGCCGTTACCTCGGGCAGGACCTTGGCCTTGAGCTCCGCCGTGCCGTAGCGCTCAAAGATAAAGCCCCAGGCGGCCTCGACCAGGTAGAGGACGGGGATGGCCAGGCTGATATCGGCACGGCCCAGCTCCTCAGCGGCAATGGCCGCCATGGTCCAGTCCATGCCGGCGCCGCCGACCTCCTCGGTGCAGAGGGGGGCAAGCAGTCCCAGCCGCGCCATCCCTTCGATGACCTGGGGCGGGATGCGGCCGGCGGTGTCGATCTCCCGGACGTGGGGCGAGATCTCTTTCTGGGCAAAGTCGCGCACGGCCTGTCGCCAGAGGCGCTGCTCTTCGTTCCATTCAAAGTCCATGCCGTCCTCCATCAAGAGTGCCAGGCACGTGGGCCGTGCCTGGCACTCGGTCTGCCCATTCGGGGCAAAGGCGCAGAACCCTCGGCGCCTGCGCTGCCTAGAGCTTGGCGGCGATGGCGCGCGCCATGTCGAGCGTTCCGGCCGTGCCGCCCATGTCGTACGTGCGGACCGTTCCCTCGGCGATGACCGCAGCCGTGGCACCCTCCACCTGCACGGCCTTATCGGCCTCGCCCAGCCACTCGAGCATCATCTTGGCCGCCAGGATGGTGGCGATGGGGTTGGCCTTGTACTGGCCCGCGTACTTGGGCGCCGAGCCATGCGTCGGCTCAAACACAGCGTACTTGGTGCCGATGTTGCCGCTGCAGCCAAAGCCGAGGCCGCCGACCATCTGGGCGGAGAGGTCGGAGATGATGTCGCCGAAGAGGTTGGTGGTCACGATCACGTCATAGTTGAGCGGGTTCTTGAGCAGCCACATCCCCATAGCGTCGATGTTGGCATCGTCGAAGGGGATGTCGGGGTACTCGGCGGCCACTTTGCGCGCTGCATCCATGAAGACGGCGTCGGTCATGCGCACGACGTTGGCCTTGTGCACGGCGGTGACCCGCCTGCGGTTGTGCTTGCGGGCGAACTCGAAGGCGGCGCGCACGATCCGCTCCGAGGCGCCGGGCGTGATGGCGCGGATGGAGATGGCCGCGTCGCGCGGAAGCTTCTCCATCCCCTTGATGGCATACATCTCCTCGGGGACCTCGGCATACTCGATGCCGATGTACATGCCCTCGGTGTTCTCGCGGAAGACGGCAATGTCGATGCCTTCCTTGTAGTTGAGCGGGTTGCCGGGATAGGCCTTGATGGGGCGCAGGCAGATGTAGAGGTCGAGGAGCTGGCGCATGCGCACGATGGGGCTGCGGTAGCTGTAGCCCTTGCCCTGCAGCGCCGGGGACAGCTCCTTATCGGCCGCCTCCCGGCCCTTGGACGTGATGGCGCCAAAAAGCGCGCAGTCGGTCCTCGCCATCATCTCCAGCGTGCGCTTGGGGAGCGCGTCACCTTCGGTGCGCCAGAACTCCCAACCGATGTCACCGTGGACGTACTCCGCATCGAGGGCGATGCGGTCCAACACGATACGGGCGGCGTCCATGACGTCGACGCCGATGCCATCGCCCGGCAGCCAGGCGATCTTGTACTTGGGCATGAATCACTTCTCCTTTGCGGCGAGTTTCTTCTTTACGTACGGCACGAGGCCGCCGGTGCTCAGGATCTCCAGCACGGATGGGTCGAGCGGCGGGAAGGTGTAGGAACCGCGCGGCGTGGTGACCGTGCCGGACTCAAAGTCGATGGTGACCTCGTCGCCGCTCTCGACCGAATCGACGGCGTCACAGGTGACGATGGGCAGCCCTTCGTTGATGCAGTTGCGGAAGTAGATGCGGGCAAAGCTGCGGGCGATGATGGCGCCCACGCCGATCTCTTTGAGGCAGATGACTGCCTGCTCGCGCGAGCTGCCGCAGCCCCAGTTCTTGCCGGCGACGAGGATATCCCCCGGCCGGGCGCCCTTAACGAAACCTGGATCGAGGTCCTCCAGGGCATGCTGCGCCATCTCTTTCCGGTCCGAGACGCTGTAGGTGTACTTGCCGGGAAAGATCACGTCGGTGTTGACGTCGTCGCCGTACTTCCAGACCCGGCCGGTCAGCTTCTTTTCCAAGGCGGTCCCTCCTGCTAGAGCCAGATCCAGCGCGGCGCAGCTTCGGACAGGGTGCGGCCGATCTTGCCGGGGTCCACCCCGTCCCACTCGATGAGGGCGACCGTCCACTGCATGTGGCACATATAGTTCCTGTTGCACCAATCGGGGATGATCTCATAGACCGTCCAGTTCGATTGGAAGGAATACCCCTTTGTCGGCGGGTGGATCCCGCGGTGCTCATTGCCGGGTCCCACGAGCTGCACCTGGAAATACTGGTTGGCCGCCAGGGAGCCCCCCCACGCCCAGGAGAAGGTGCATCCCCCGATGTTAAAGCAGCTAAAGTCGACGGCAGGGCTCATCAGCTGGGGAGGCGGCAGGTTTGCCGGGGTGTTGGTTGCCTTGGGCTTGGAGGTAGGCTTGGGCGTGTTGGTGGCCGGGACGGGCGTGTTGGTCGGCGGGACAGGCGTGTTGGTGGGTGCGGCGGCAAGGGTGAGCTGCAGCATAGCCTGCAGCGTTGCCGGCAGGTCGGGCGTGGGCGGCACGGCCGTGTCGGTGGGCGGCACCGGCGTATTGGTGGGCTGGGCCGCCAGCGTGGCTGCCAGGGCCGCCTGTACCGTGGCTTGCACATCAGGCGTGGCGGCCTGCACGGCAGGCGCCTCCGGGATCACCGCGCCCTGGGTGGGTGTGGCCGTCACGATGACGACCTGGCTCTGGGGCTGCTGCGTGGCGGTGACAACCACGACCTCGGGTTTGCCCACCGAGATGTCGCAGGCGCCCAGGAGCGGAGTGAGCACCAATAGGCCGACCAGGACGATCACACTCGGCATGCGGCGAAACAGCTTGGCAGCAAGTTGCTCGAACATTTCCTCTCTCTCCTTTCGATCTCTTGGCCCGGCAATGAGTCGGTGTGACTCGCGCCGGGCATTCTCTCGTCGTCCCTACACTTCGCGCGGATCAGCGATCACGCCTTTCAGGGCCGAGGCAGCGACCGTGGCAGGGCTGGCCAGGTAGATCTCGGCCTCGGGGCTGCCCATGCGCCCCTTGAAGTTGCGGTTGGCGGTGGAAATGGTGCGCTCGCCGGGGGCCATGCAGCCCTCGTGCGCGCCCAGGCAGGGGCCGCAGCCCGGGTTGAGCAGCGTCCCCCCGGCAGCTACCAGGTCGGTAATAATGCCCTCCCGGATGGCCTCCAGAAGGATCTCGCGCGAGGCGGGCAGCACCAAGAGCCGGACCCGGGGAGCGATCCTGTGGTTGCGCAGGATTTCGGCGGCGGCGCGCAGGTCCTCGAGGCGGCCGTTGGTGCAGCTGCCGATCAGGCCCTGATCGATCTCGACGCCGGCAATCTCGCCCACCGGCACCACGTTGTCCACGCGGTGCGGCTTGGCCACCTGGGGCGCCAGGGCGGAGACGTCGTAGTGGAGGGTGCGGGCATAGATCGCATCGGGATCGGGGTGGACCTCGGTATAGGGCTGGGTCGTGCGGCCGGCCAGCCAGGCGCGGGTTTGGGCGTCGGGCGCCACGTAGGCGTTCTTGGCCCCCATCTCGGCGGCCAGGTTGCAGAGCGTCATGCGTCCGCCGATGGACAGGGCCTCAATGGCCGGCCCGGCGAACTCGACCGACTGGTAGTCGGCGCCGTCGGCGCCGATGTCGCCGATGATGCGCAGTATCAGGTCCTTGGCAGACACCCGGTCGGGCAGCGTGCCGTCGACCACGATGCGCAGGCTGTCGGGCACGCGCAGCCAAATCTCCCCGGTGGCCATCACAGCGGCGGCCTCCGTGCGGCCGATGCCGGTGGCAAAGGCGCCCAGGGCACCGTGGGTGGGCGTGTGCGAGTCGCTGCCGACGATCAGCATGCCGGGCAGGGCATGCCCCTGCTCGGGCAGCACCTGGTGACAGATGCCTTCCCCGATGTCGAAGAAGGCCTCGATGCCCTGGTCACGCACAAAGCGGCGGGTTTCCTGGTGGCTCTTGGCGTAGGTATCGTTCGCCGCCGGGGTGACATGGTCGAGGATGATCACGTTGATCTTGGGATCGGCCACCCGTGCAATTCCCATCTTGCGGAAAGTAGCTGCGATGGCGGAGGTGTTGTCGTGGGTCAGGAGCTTGTCGGGGCGGACGGTGACGATCTGCCCAGCCACCGTCTCCGGCAGGCCGGCCTTGAGCGCCAGGATCTTTTCGGCGAATGTCTTGCCCATGCGTGTGGTACCCCCTCGTCGGGAAATCGTCGGATCGACCAGGAACGCATTATATTCGGTCGCCGGGTGCTTGTCAACCCGGTTAATAGAGCAGGGCGGGAGCGCCGCGCCCATACAGGCTCGACGCTCCCGCCCCTGCGGTTGCCGGGACGGGTGTCCGGGTGCTATTTGCCCCGGCCGCCCAGCTGCCGGTCGACCATGAACAGGGTGTGCCCCTTTTCGCCCACCATCTTTAGCACGTTGAGGATATCGGTGGCGTTGCGCTCTTCTTCGACCTGCTCGTTGATGAATCCCTGCAGGAAGCCGGTGCTGGCATAGTCCTTCTGCTCGAGGGCCATGCCGTACAACATCTCGATGCGGCCGGTGATGTGCTTCTCGTGGGCCAGCGTCTGGGTGATGATGTCGACGGGCCCGCCGAACTCGGCCGGCGGCTGCTCGATCCCCTGGAGAAGCACGCGGCCGCCCCTGTCCTCGATAAAGCCGTAGAACTTGGTCGCGTGCCCCATCTCCTCCTGGCTCTGCACGCGCATCCAGTGCGCAAAGCCGGGGAGGTTGATCGACTGGCAGTAGGAGGCCATCGATAGGTAAAGGTAGGAGGAGTAGAACTCCTCTCGGATCTGGTCATTCAGTGCGTCTTGAAGCTTCTTGTTGAGTTCCACGTCATTCTCCTTGGGTGATATTTTGTAATTCTGTTAGTATCTATAGCACAAAAGCCGTCGCCTGTCAAGTCAAGATCGCGTTAAAGCGCCGGGTCAGTTACTCCATTCCGCGCAGGCCGGCATCTCTCCGGCACTGGGGTCATGGAGGTAGCCATCCCTGGTGAGCGAGTCCACGCAGAGCTTCCAGGCCCCTCTGTCTGCCGAGCCCCAGTGAAAGCGGGCGGTGCCATTCGCATGCGTCAGGCGCGTGCGCTGGGCCGGTCCACCATCCGGCCACCAGATCGACGCCACCACCTCAACCTGGTCGAGAGGAGCGTGGTCCGCACTGTGCACGGCTACATACACGACCAACTGGTAGGCGCCGTAGGGATCGGTACGCACCTCTCCCCTCACGTCGGCAAGGTGCATCCCGGCCCGTGCCGCTGCGCCCTCACAATCCCCAGTGCATACCTCCGCCGCAGGGTCCACGCCCTGCTCGAGCGTGGAAGAGGGGCACTCCGCACAGGGAGTTGCCTGGACTGCTGCCCCGTCGGCGCGCTGTGGGGAGCGCGGCGACGAGCGGGTCAGGATGACAAAGGGCAGGAGCCCAAACAGCAGGACTGCCGCCAGGGCAAGCGTTCCCCTGATTCGCCGCTTTGGCATGGCCCAACTCCTCTTGAGGCTTGCGTGGCAACAACGCTCTGATTACCTGTAGCACAGAGCGTGGTTCCTGTCAAAAAGAAACCGCAGGCCCTGAGGGCTCTCGCCCCCAGGGCCTGGGTTGGTGCTTCTTGGCCCAGCCTGCCGCGCTCAGCGCGCGGCGGGTATCAGGCTACCAACTGCCCGAAGCCGAGCAGTTCGCTCCGTCCACGAAGGTGTAGCCGGCCAGGGTCATGTTGGTCACGTCGATGGCCCAGTCGCCGGAGACACTCGAGCCCCACGGGAACCGGGCGAAGCCGTCGCTGTGGGTCCATCGCGTGCGGCTGAACGGACCGCCCTGGGGCGACCAGAGGTCCGCATCCACCGCCACCAGCCCAACCGGGCTCGCATTCTCGTCAACTGCTTCTACCTTCCAGCGGACCAGGATGCGGCCGTAGGGGTCTGTCGCGGGCTGCGCCTGGATGGCGCCGCAGGTCAGCGTGGTCTGCACCGGTGGCTCGCAGCCGCCGAACCAGTCGACGATGCGCTGGAGAACCGCGATGCCGTTGGCGGCATTGTTGTTGTAGAGCGCCACCCAGTCTGTGCCGAAGAAGACGGTCTTCCAGGCGCCGCCATCCTTGTCGAGGTCCAGCTTATTGACGTTGTTGTTGGCCTTGAAGGCAGTCGAGGCACCTGCCGCCGGGTTGACGATATCGCCATAGTCGCTGAAGCCGCTGGGGTAGGTCAGGTTGAAGGGCCCCAGGCCGTCGCCGATGGGGTCGCCCGCCAGGCCGATGATGGCGGTGGCGTCACCCGTGTCGCTGCTGAAGGAGGCGATCCCCAGGTAATTGGCGCCGAAGGGCGTCAGGCCAAAGTCGTAGAGATAGTCCTGGCTGGAGAGGAAGAGGTTGCCGCCCGCGTCCAGGTAAGCCGCCAGATTGACCTCGTCGGCAGCGCCCGGTCCGGCGGTGCCGCCGAAGGCGTCCCCGGAGAACCAGAGGACCATGTTGTAGCCCATCAGCTCGTCGAGGCTTGGGCCGGCACCACCGGCCGTATCAAAGACGGCGTAGTCGAGGCCCATGGCATCCAGCGCGGCAGTGAAGTAGGGCGTGGTGTCGGGTGCATTGTTGTCGTCGTCCACCAGCAGGATACAGGGCAGCGGATCCAGGTAAAAGTCCTGGGAGACGTTGCCCGCCACGACCACCTGAGCCGTCGCCGGCTGGTGCGCAGCGGCCGAGGCCTTCAGATGCCAGGTGCCCTCGGCGACCTGGATAGAGTAGAAACCGGTTGCCGGGTTGGTGCTCACCGGCGCGACAGGGGCATCGGTGAACTCGACGGTCGCCGCCAGCGGCGCCATCGTAACCGCATCCTTGACGTAGCCGCTCACGGTCCAGACCGGGAGCGGACTCAGGCCAAAGTCCTGGGTCGTGGTCAGGTCGACGACGACCACCACGCCGGACGCCTGCCCCTGCTGGTAGCCGTAGGCGGTGGCGGTCACGGTGTAGGTATCGGCCGGGAGGTCCATGGTGTAAAAGCCGCCGGCATCGGTGGTCACGGTCTTGTTGTAGCCGCCGGGTGCCAGGGCCTTGACCGCCACGCCCGCCAGGGGAAGGGAGGTGGAGGCATCGGTGACGGTGCCCTCGAGGGTGCCCAGTCCGCCGCAGTAGCCGATGGCATACTGAACGGCAGCCAGGTTATCCAGGACGCCCCAGCCCCACACGTCGTTGGGGTGATCGACAAAGGGCGGGCACTGGGCGTCGATCTTGGCCTCGGCCGTCCACATCATGATCTCTTTGGTGGTCGGCACGTCGCCCTGGAGGCAGGGTGCCGCGCTCCAGATGAGGGCCACGGTTGCGGTGCTGTGAGGTGCGGCCATGGAGGTGCCGCTGTATAAGGCGTAGGAGTTGGTGGGGACGGACGAGCGGACGTTGACGCCAGGCGCAGCCACCTCAGGCTTGAGGATCGTCTCGCCGTAGGTACTATCGGGACCGCGGCTGGAGAAGCTGGCGATGACATCGCTCGAGTCAAAGGCGGCAGTGGCGATGATCTCAGGCACGTTGCCGGGCGGGCTAATCGTGGCGCAGCCAGAGCCCCAGTTGCCCGCCGACTTGATGACGGCAATGCCGGCCGCATTCATGGCCTGGACGATGGGGCGATAGTCAAAGCCGGAGGTGTCGTACCAGGAGTTGTTCACCGAATCGGGTGCCTTGTCGGGCATCGGGTTCTGCCCGTTCAGGTCGGTGGGGGTCAGGAAGAACTGGAGGCAGCCCAGGCTCAGGCCGGCGCAGGCAATCCACTGCGCGCCGGGGGCAACGCCGATCTGATTGGCGCCCCCGTCGTCACCGATCATGGTGCCCAGTGTGTGGGTGCCATGGCCGTCATAGTCAGTGGGCACCGGGGAGGGAGTTCCACCCCAATCATCCCACCAGTTGTAATTGTGGTCAAAGTTGCCGCCGCCGAGGTTGCCGCGGTACTGGTTCACCACAGCGGGGTGGGTGTACTGGGCGCCGGTGTCGTTGTCGCCGACGACCATGCCTTCGCCGGTGATGCCCATGGCCCAGACGTCGGGCGCCTTCACGCGGATGATGTTCCACTCGACGGCCGAGATGCGCTCTTCCATCGGGGTTCCGGCGACCACAGGGTCGATCTGCGGGGTGGGCAGAGGTGCAATCGCCGCCACATCGGCGCGGGCGATCAGGCCCTCGACCACAGCGCGGCCGGCCTCCCGCACCTCGATCATGTTCTCGATGTAGAAGGACTTGCCCTTGATGTCCTGGGAGCGGAGATAGTCCAGGACCGGGCCTTGGGTCTGGTCGGCCACGGCTTTGAGGTGCTCAAAGACGTAAGTGGTCTTCTCGACCTTGGTCTTGAGCGCGGATGCTCCGGAGAGGTCGGCCTGGGCGGTGAGGATGACCATGAAGCCCGCCTTGCCGTCGGCCTCCAGTGCTGCCATGACGGACTGCTCCACTTTGGACCAGTCGGGTTGGCTGGGTGCTGCCAGTGTGGCCATGGGGACCAGGCCGAGCACCAGCGCGACCAGCACGATCCAGTTCCAGCTTCTTCGCCAGTTTGACATCGTCTTGCTCCTTCTCTTGGGATGTACAGAATATTCTACCATAGAAACAATCATGCGCAAGTCCGACCCGTTCGATCGGATCGGCTAGTGGCCCTGGGCGCGCCGCGTGACCCCTAGCAGGAGGCCAAGCAGGAGGACAAAGAGCAAGTCGACGCCCAGCGTCAGCCCAAAGGCAGAGGCCAGGTACCCCACACCCCGGCCCACCCGTTGGCCTGCGCTCTCGGGAATGGCCGGCAAGCCGGTGATGACCAGCACCACCAGCAGGGCAATGCCGAGAAAGATCAGCACGGGCCGCACGAACTGCATGTCGGCCTCGCTGGGCAGCATGGCGTTCGACACGGCGAAGATGAGGTAGAGCCACAGCCAAAAGTCGGGCACCCCGGCGATGGTCCGCATCCCGGCCGCGATCCCCTCCACGCCAATCGACTGGAAGGCAGCTGCCCATTCGGAGATGCCCAGCACGCGGTTGCCGATGAGCAGGATCACCGCGGAGCCAGCCAAGAGGGGCGCGACGCCGATCAAGCTGCCGCGCACCGGGTCCACTCGGGCGACCTCGATCGAGCCCAATGAAACGCGCCCACCCCGCGCCTGGCGGACGGGCCCCAGCGAGAATCGGCGCACGCGGACGCGCAGCAGGAGCGCCATGAGGAGGTGACTCAGCTCATGGATCACGACGCCGGGCAGCACCAGCACGAAGTAGAGGACCAGGGCGACATCCGGATCGCCGATCCAGCGCATGCTCAGCTCCTGCACATGCAGGGTGATCCAACGCCTCACCCAAAGCAGCGGCAGAAGCGTTGCCACGAGGGCCAGCAGGGAGCCCCAGGGGAGGTTCATCTAGGGGCGGCCTCGCCCGGACCTTGCAGCGTGACCAGCACCACCTCCGGCGGGCAGAAGAAACGGGCGCGGGGCATGCCAAAGCCCTCCATGCCCAAACCGCGGCTCACATGGAGGTGGGTGGAGCCTTCTTGGAAAGAACCTCCCTCATAACGCTTCCAGTAGCGAGAGGACGTGTGCAGCGCGCCAAACCAGGGCAGGCACCACTGCCCGCCGTGTGTGTGCCCGGAGAGGACCAAGTCCACGCCCTGCCCCGCGACCACCGGCATCAGGTCGGGCGAGTGGTGCAGGAGGATGGTGAAGGCGCCGTCCGGCACCCGCTCCAGCAGAGAGCGCAGCTTGGCGCCTCCGAGCGCTTGCTCCCTGGTGCAGTTCAGCCCGATGAGCCACAGGCTATGACCTCGCACGACCACCTCGCGCACCTGGTCTTCCAGCAGGACGATGCCGAGGCCCTCCAGGACCGGCCGCAGCACGTCCTGTATGTCCACTTTCGGTGTGCCCCAAACGGCAATGGTCCCCGCCGGCGACCCGATCTGTGCCAGCAGGGCACGCAGGTCCGACAGGGCCTGTGGGTCGCGGCTGTAGCTGGTGTTGAGGTAGTCACCCGTCAAGACGACCAAGTCGGGCTGCAGCTCCCGGACCAGCTGGGGCAGGGCGCGCTCGCGGGGGGTCGTCCGCTCCACGTGGAGGTCGGACAGCTGCACGATGCGCACGGGCGTCCCGAAGTTGGCCAGCTTGGGACTGGAGAGCTGCACGCGGCGCACCCGCAGCCGGAAGGGCTCGGCCAGGGTACCATAGGCCATGAGCAGGAAAAGGAGTGCCTGCGCAACGGCCAGGATGGCGAGGCCGGCGCGAGAAGCCAGGGGCAGGAAGGCCAGCGCCAGCCCACAGCGCAGCCCAGTCATGAGCAGCCAGGGGGGCGGGACCGGGCCGAAAGAAAGACCGCGGCGAGGCAGAGACCAAAACAGCGCCAGGTCGGCTGCCGAGAAGGCCAGGAGGAGCGCGCCGGCGGTCAGGCCGCCCGCGGCGGCCAACGGCGTGCATGCTGCCCACAGCCAGGCCGTGCCGGCTATCATGGCCAGCACAACCGGCGCGAGATGCCAGGCAGGCCGGTGACCGACCTTCTCCGAGAGCAGGAACAGACCGTAGAGAAGCCCTTCGCCAAAGAGTTTCATGGAGGGGGATTCTAGCACAGAGAGTGGGCAGAGACGAATGGGAGAAGGCATGCGACTGCGCAGGTCGTGGGGCAGGCTCGGCTTGCACGGCGACTTGGAATGGGGTATAATGATGGGAATTCCCTTGCGGGCGCACGCTACCGCACCAGGAGAGAACGTTGTTTCGAAGGGCAAGCAAGATCCGGGACAGCCTGACCAAGACCAGGCGGTCCTTTTTTGGTCAGATCGCCGGACTGCTGGGGGGCGGGAAGCTCACAGAAGAGACCTGGGAAGAGCTGGAGGCGCTCCTCGTGCAGGCCGACGTGGGGGTGCCCACGACCATCGCGCTGGTTGACAAGCTGCGCGACCAGGCGACGAAGGGCAAGATCAAGACGAGCCAGCAGGCTCAAGATCTGCTGAAGCAGGAGATGAGGTCGCTCCTGGGCACACCCGCGCCGATGGTGGTCGATGAGCCCCGGCTGCTGACCGTGATCCTGATCGTGGGTGTGAACGGGTCGGGCAAGACGACGACCATTGCCAAGCTGGCCCGCTACTACAAAGAGAAGGGGCGCAAGGTAATGCTGGCGGCCGCCGATACCTTTCGCGCCGCCGCCATCGACCAGCTTGGCATCTGGGCGGAGCGCGCCGGCGTGCCCATCATCGCCCCACAGCCGGGCGCCGATCCCGGCGCAGTGGTGTATGATGCCATTCGATCGAGCCAGAGCCGCAAGGCCGACCTGCTGATCATCGACACCGCCGGACGGCTGCACACCAAGTACAACCTCATGGAAGAGCTGCGCAAGGTGCGTGGTGTGGCATCCAAGCGTGTCCACGCGGCACCGCACGAGACGCTGCTCGTCCTCGATGCGACCACGGGCCAGAACGCCCTGTCCCAGGCCAGGCACTTCAAGGAGGCGGTCGAGGTGACGGGAGTCGTCGTAGCCAAGCTCGACGGCACGGCCAAAGGCGGCATCGTCTTCGCCATTGCCCAGGAGCTGGGGCTCCCCGTGCGGTTCGTGGGCACCGGGGAAACGATGGACGACCTGGAGGAATTCGATCCCGAGGCGTTCGTCGAGGGGCTGTTCGAGTAGAAACACCCGGGCCTGGCCCGGAGGGAATGGGATATGGAAGAGCTGCGAGGCAAATTGACGGAGCTGGACGAGCGCATACAACGGATCCAGGTGCGTCTTTGACCTGGCTGCAAAGGAAAAGCGGCTGGGGGAGCTGGAGCAGCGATCGGCGGCGCCTGACTTCTGGGACGATTCGGGAGCTGCTCAGGCAGCCATGCAGGAGATCTCGGGCCTGACCGCCGAGGTAGAGCGCTGGAACGCCATTCACCGGAGGGTCACCGACGCGCTTGAGCTGCTGGACCTGTCCGAGGGTGACGAAGACGAGGCCCTCCGCGAAGGTCTCTGGGCGGAGGCCGGCCAGGTTTCCGAGGAGGTGGACCACCTCGAGTTCGAGCTGATCCTCTCCGGGCCGCACGACCGCGACCCCGCGATACTGGCACTGCATGCCGGGGCAGGCGGCACCGATTCGCAGGACTTTTGCCAGATGCTCATGCGCATGTACCTGCGCTGGGCCGAGCGCAGCAACTTCAAGACCGAGATTCTCGATTCACTGCGCGGACAGGAGGCCGGCTACAAGAGCGTGACGATCGGCATCGAAGGCCCCTATGCGTACGGGTACCTGAGCGCCGAGCGCGGAGTGCACCGGCTGGTCCGACTCTCTCCCTTCGACGAGGCCCATCGCCGCCATACCTCTTTCGTGCTGGTTGAGGCCATGCCGGAGATCTCGAGCGACATCGAGGTCAATATCCAGCCCGACGATCTCAAGATCGATGTGTTCAGAGCCTCGGGGGCAGGCGGCCAGCATGTACAGAAGAACAGCACGGCCGTCCGGATCACCCACCTGCCGACCGGCATCGTGGTCGAATGCCAGAATGAGCGGTCGCAGGTCCAGAACCGCGAAGTGGCCCTGCGCATCCTGAGAGGCAAGCTGTACGACATGGAGCAGCTAAGAATGGACGAGGAACAGTCGGCGCTGAAGGGAAAACACGTCACCGCCGGCTGGGGCAACCAAATCCGCTCCTATGTGCTGCACCCCTACCACATGGTCAAGGACCTGCGCACCGGCTACGAAACCGGGAACACGACGGCCGTGCTGGATGGAGACATCCAGGAGTTCATCGAGGCGTACCTAAAATCAGAGATCGGCCCAACCTCCACCCCGGCTGCGGACGAGTAACGGCTCGGGCGGGTAGTGAGGTCTGGCTGCGAGCGCTTTGCCGGGCGTGACGGCTCATGTGAGAAGATTGTGAGGTTCTGCCAAAGAGCCAAGGCGATTTGACAGGGAGTCTGGTATAGATATAATGATTGGCTGCGCATTTGTCCAGGAGCGAGTAAGATAGACAGCAAAGCGTTGCTCACACACTTCAAGGCGCACCTAGTCGGCTCCGCCCTTTCACCGGCCACGGTAGTGAACTACTTGGCCGATCTCAGGGCGTTCTTGCGCTGGGCCGAGCAGGCACGGGGCAGCGGCGTGTCGCCGTTCCAATTGACACCACCCGACATTGAAGAGTATTGCGTATTCCTGAAACAGGGCAAGAAGCATGCCCCGGCCACGGTGAACCGCCGCTTGCAGGCGCTCCGCAAGTTCTATCACCTGGCAATGGAACAGGGATGGGCCGAAGGCAACCCAGCGGACCAGGTCTCGCTGCTGAGCGAAACGGTATCTCAGCGCTCGCGATTTCTCACCACCGACGACGTCGAGCGGTTGGAAGACGCAGTGCAGAAGGGCCGTCGGCGCTGGGTGGCACGAGACTGGGCCATCATGCAGGCATTCCTCGGAGCAGGGCTCAAGCTCAGCGAGCTCACCCAGCTCAGGGTCGCCGACGTTCACATTCAGGAGCCTGAGCCGTGGCTGGAGGTGCGGGACACCACGGGGGTGCCCGATCGCACCGTCCCGCTAGATGCCCAGGCGAGCGAGGCGCTGGCTGCCTACCTTGCGAGCCGGCGGGCCGTGCCCGGCGTCGAGCACCTCTTCACAAACCGGGACGGCCGCCCGCTGTCCACCCGGTCGGTGCAGCGGCTGCTCCGACACTATGCCAGGGCTGCCCAGCTGAGCGAGCTCACGACACAAGCCCTGCGCTACCTCTTCGCCCGCAAGGCCTACGAGACCAGCCAAGACCCAGAGGCAGTGGCTCGCCTTCTGGGGCACCGCCACCTCGCCACGACTATCCGTTATCTCCGTCCCAGCCCGGCACCAGGCGAAGGCGCGCCCGTGCCGGAGAGATAGGGCAACAGATCTGACCGTCCCAGGGGGATGGCCACCCGCCATCTGCCGGTTAGCCGTTCAGCCGTCGGCCTTCGGACCCCAAGCGCCGGACCGACCACAGGAGGGAATGACTTGAGTGTAGTCAAAGATTTCAAGGCCATGCGTCTTAGCCTCGCCTCACCGGCCGTCATACGTGAGTGGTCCTACGGAGAGGTTACCAAGCCCGAGACGATCAACTATCGCAGGCTGCGCCCGGAGCGTGACGGGCTCTTCTGCGAGGCCATCTTTGGTCCGACCCGCGACTGGCAGTGCGCCTGCGGGAAGTACAAGCACCAGCGCTTTCGGGGCGTCAAGTGCGAGCGGTGCGGCGTAGAGGTCACCCGGGCAGCCGTCCGCCGAGAGCGGATGGGCCATATTGAGTTGGCTGCGCCCGTCGCCCACATCTGGTACACGCGCCGCGTGCCCAGCTACCTGGGGCTGCTCCTGGATATTTCTCGAAGGAACATGGACCGCGTGCTCTACTTTGCCCAATACGTGATCACGCACGTGGACGAGGATGCGCGCCTGAAGACACAGCGAGCCCTCGACGCCGACATGTCCCGGGAGAAGGCGCGCCTTGAGAAGGCAACGGAAGAGCGCATTGAAGAGATCAACCTGCGGCTCCAAGAGGCACTGGACAACCTCCAGCAGAGGCGCCAGCAGAGGGACGAGGAGCTGGATGAGAGAACCAGCACGCTGAGCGACAGCATCACCAGCGAGGTACGCAGCCTGGAGCGGCAGCTCAAGGCGGCCGACGGGAAGGTGGCTGCCGAGCCCATTGTCGCCAGCTTTCACGATGAGCCGCTCGTGGCGGCCGGGCAGGCGGTCGGTAGGGACCACCTGACCCGCTTGCAGGAGATTGCCACGGCGCGCCTGGACCAGGTTGAGAAGCAGAGCGAGCAGGAAACCAGGGACACCGCCCTCCTCATCTCGGCAGAAGGGGATCAGCTGAGGCGCGAGGCCGCCCAGGCCAAGTCGATCCTTTCCGAGCGGCTTAGCCAGCAGGAAACGCAGATCGAGGATTCCTACACCGAGCGCAAAGAGGAGCTGCGCAGCCTGGAAGCGATGACGTTCCTTCCGGAAAGCCGCTACCACGAGCTGCACGAGCGATGGAGCTCTGTCTTTCGGGCTGCCATGGGGGCGGAAGCCTTTCACGACATTTGCCAGCAAATCGACTTGGAGGCGCTAGCCAAGGAGCTGCGCGCGCAGCTGCACACGACCAGGTCCATTCAGCTCAAGAAGAAAGCAGCCAAGCGACTCAAAGTGGTCGATGCCCTGCGCAAGAGCAGCAACCGGCCCGAATGGATGATCCTGACTGTGCTGCCGGTCATCCCGCCCGAGCTGCGGCCTATGATCCAGCTCGACGGAGGCCGCTTCGCCACGTCCGACCTCAATGACCTCTATCGGCGCGTGGTCAACCGCAACAACCGGCTCAAGCGCCTCCTGGACCTGGGCGCGCCGGACGTGATCGTGCGCAACGAGAAGCGCATGCTCCAAGAGGCGGTGGACTCGCTGATCGACAACAGCCGGCGCGGCAAGGCCGTCTCGGCGCGCGGCCGCCGGCCGCTCAAGTCGCTCTCCGACATGCTCAAGGGCAAGCAGGGCCGCTTCCGGCGAAACCTGCTGGGCAAGCGCGTGGACTACTCCGGCCGCTCGGTCATCGTCATCGGCCCGCAGCTTGCGCTGCACCAATGCGGACTGCCTCGCAGCATGGCCTTGGAGCTCTTCCAGCCCTTTGTCATCAACCGGCTGGTGCAGTACGCGATTGCCATCAACGTCAAGGGCGCCAAGAGGATCATCGAGCGGCGCGAGCCAGAAGTCTGGGAAGTGCTGGAAGAGGTGGTCAAGGAGCGACCGGTGCTCCTCAACCGCGCCCCAACCCTGCACCGATTGGGTATCCAGGCCTTTGAGCCAGTGCTGGTCGACGGCGACGCCATCCAGATCCACCCGCTCGTGTGCGCAGCCTTCAACGCCGACTTTGACGGTGACCAGATGGCCGTGCATGTGCCTCTGTCGCCCAGGGCGGTCCAGGAAGCGCGGGAGCTGATGCTCTCCACGCGAAACCTGCTGAAGCCGGCCAGCGGTGAGCCAATCGTCGGGCCGACCAAAGACATGGTCTTGGGGTGCTTCTACCTCACGATGGAGCGCCCGCCTTTCTCCGATGGGGAGGAGCCGGAGACCCAGAGGCCCGCGCCTGCGTTTGCAGACATGGAGGAAGTACGCCTGGCCTATGACCTGGGCAAGGTGACGCTGCACACGCCCATCCGGCTTCGCTACAGGAGCTGGATCGACGACTACGAGCTGGAGTACCTGGACCTCAGCGACGAGTTGCTCGAGGTCCTGGCAGATGCTTCGCTGGACACGATCGGCCAAGTGCTCGACGCCATCGCCGATGGGCGCTTTGCCAAGCTGGAAGGGGTCCAGGAAGGGGACGACCTGGAGTTCATGGACATGCTGGCTGCCGTCGGCTTCCAACTGGGCGACCGGCAGGAGAGCCGGTACATCCACACGACGGCGGGGCGAGCCATCTTCAACCTGCACCTGCATCCACAGCTCCGCTTTGTGAACGACACCATGGGCAAGGGCAAGCTCCAGGACCTGGTGGGCATTTGCCACCAGCGCTTGGGGCTGGAGGCCACGGCCAAGCTGGTCGACGAGATCAAAACGATCGGCTTCCACTACGCGACCAAGTCGGGGCTAAGCATCGCGGTCAGCGATATCACCGTGCCCCCCAAGAAGGAGCAGATCATCCGGATGGCCTCGGATGAGGTGACCCGCGTGGAGCACCAGTTCCGCCGCGGCCTTATTACCGAGGAGGAGCAATACCAGCGCACGGTCGAGGTATGGACCAAGGCCACCGATGACATCACCGCGGCCGTGGCCGAGAGCCTGGACCCGGATGGTCCGATCCGCGTTATGGCGGTGTCGGGCGCAACAAAGGGCAGCTTCACGCCGATCCGGCAGCTCGCTGGCATGCGCGGCCTGATGGCCGACCCGGCCGGGCGGATCATCGCCCTGCCCATCCGGTCGAACTTTCGCGAGGGCTTGACGGCCCTGGAGTACTTTATCTCCACCCACGGCGCGCGCAAGGGCCTTGCCGACACGGCGCTGCGAACCGCTGACGCGGGCTACCTAACCCGCCGCCTGGTGGATGTCGCCCAGGAAATGATCATCGATGCGGTGGACTGCGGCACGCGCTCCGGCGTCTGGATCCACCTGGACGAGACCAAGAAGATGGGCCAGACGATGGTCGAGCGGCTCTTGGGTCGCGTGGCAGCAGCTGCCGTCGTCCACCCCGAGACGGGGGAGGTCATCGTCGCTGCCCAGGAGATGATCGAAGAGAAGCAGGCCGATCAGATCCAGGAGCTCAAGGTACCGCACGTCTACGTTCGGTCGCCCCTGACCTGCCAGCTTCGCCACGGGCTGTGTGCCATGTGCTATGGGCGAGACCTGGCGCGCGGTAACCTGATCGCAGTTGGCGAGGCTGTGGGCACCATCGCCGCCCAATCGATCGGCGAGCCCGGTACCCAGCTCACGCTGCGCACCTTCCACACCGGCGGTGTGGCCGGCGCATCGGACATCACCCACGGCCTGCCGCGCGTTCAAGAGCTCTTTGAGGCACGCATTCCTAAGGGAGAGGCAATCGTCTCCGACATTGACGGGCAGGTAGAGATCGCTCAGAAAGACGGGATGCGCGTGCTCAAGGTGGTCAACGCCGAGGTCATCACCGACGAGTACCCGCTGCCGCGGAACTATAGCATCAAGGTGCAGGACGAGCAGTCGGTTCTGGAGAGCGAGGCGCTGGCGCAGTATGGAGATCGCACGATCGAGGCGACCAACGCCGGGCGCGTCTTTGTCGAGAGAGCGGCCATCTTGGTCACGCCTGCCGAATCGGGTGCCCCGGTGGCTCATGAGCTGCCGTCGAACTTCCGGCCGCTGGTGGAAGACGGACAGAAAGTGGCAGCCGGGGACGCACTGGCCCAATCTGGTGGGCGGCAGATCGTATCAGAAGTCGCCGGAATCGTGAGCGTGAGACACCAGACCACGATCTTTGTACGGCATGAGAACCGAGATGTGAAGGAGTACGATCTGGCCACGAGCGCGCGGCTGCGCGTCGAGCCGGGCTCCATGGTGCGGGCGGGTGAGCAGCTGACAGAAGGCTCCATCAACCCTGCGCGCCTCCTCAAGATCAAGGGGCGTGAGCCTGCTCAGATGTACCTCCTGGGCGAGATTCAGCAGGTGTACCGCAGCCAGGGCGTGAGCATCTCGGACAAGCACATCGAAGTGATCATCCGCCAGATGACGGCCAAAGTCCGCGTGAACGTCCCGGGTGACACGGAACTGCTGGGCGGTGAGCTCATCAGCCGGCTCTCCTTCCAGGACATCAACGAAGGGATCCATCGCGCCGGCGGCCGAAGGGCCACGGCACGCCCTGTGCTGCTGGGCATCACCAAGGCCGCCCTGAACACCGACAGCTTCCTGGCAGCGGCGTCCTTCCAGCACACCATCAACGTGCTGGCACTGGCCGCCATCGAAGGCAGGACCGACGGGCTCCACGGCCTGAAGGAGAACGTTATCATAGGGAAGCTGATTCCCGCGGGCACAGGGTTCCGGCGCCGCAGCAAGGCACCCCTGGATGCGCTGCCGGCACAGGCCGCGCTCGAAGTGCCCTCCTCTGCCACCGAGGAGTGAGGGCGAACGCAGCGCGAGCGCCGGGCGCCTGCACAGTAGCCAACCGCTGCCCGGCCCTGAGGGCCGGGCACGGACACCATGCCCTAGACCACCAGTACCGGTAGCCGGGGGGGCAGCCGAAAGATGAATCGCGGGGGACAAGGAAGAGGGGGATGGTCCCATGGCCTTGTCCCCCGCCTCTTGCGGCAGAGAGCCTGGCTCTTGGCCCCTGTCCCGCTTCTCTTCCTGGCCCTCTTCTTCTTCTATCCAATCGCCGAAGTCCTCCGGAAGAGCCTCGCAGAGGGCGGCCGGCTGGACCTGGCCCCCTTTGCTGCCCTCTGGGCTCCCTACTATACCCGGCTCCTGGCATTCACAACTGGGCAGGCGCTCCTGTCGGCCGTTCTGACCCTCCTGGCGGGCCTGCCTGCCGCCTATGTCTTTGCGCGGCACAGCTTCCCGGGCAAGACCTTGCTCCGCGCCCTGACCACCATCCCCTTCGTCCTGCCGACGATGGTGGTTGCCGCAGCCTTCACGGCGCTTGCCGGCCCCCGCGGGCTGCTGAACACCTGGCTGATGGGCGCCTTTGGGCTAGGGTCGCCGCCCATCGACCTGCAGCACACTCTGGCGCTGGTGCTGATCGCACACGTTTTCTACAACGCCGGGATCATCGTGCGCATGGTGGGCGGGTTCTGGTCCAGCCTGGACGGACGCCTCGTCGAGGCCGGGCAAATCCTGGGGGCGAGCCGGTGGCGAGCCTTCCTTGAAGTCACGCTGCCGCTCCTGATGCCCTCCATCCTGGCTGCGTCGCTCCTCGTCTTTCTCTTCTGCTTCACCAGCTTTGGCGTGATCATGGTACTGGGCGGGCCACAGATGGCTACGCTCGAAGTCGAGATCTATTACCAGGCAGTGTCGCTCTTCAACCTGCCAGTCGCTGCGGCGCTCTCGATCGTCCAGATGGCCTTCACCTTCCTCGTGATGGCCATATACACGAGGCTCCAGGCACGGTCGGCCGTGCCGCTTGGCCTGAAACCGGCCGGAGGTGCGGCCCGGGGTGATACCGCACCAACCGAGAGGCGGGCCGGGCGCGCCTGGGGAGACCGCCTGCTGGCGGGAGCGGCCGTCGGCGGGCTGCTCGCGTTTCTCCTGGCGCCCCTCCTGGCCCTGCTCGCCCGCTCCTTTTCAGGGCAGCAGGGCGGCACGCTGCGCTACTACTCCGCCCTCTTCACCAACCCGATGCAGTCCGCATTCTACGTGCCGCCGGCGCGAGCGATCGGCAACTCGCTGCTCGTAGCCTCGGGCACCGTGGCCCTCTCGCTGTTGGTCGGGCTGGCTGCCGCCTATCTGCTCGCCGGGAAGCCAAGCCCGCTGCGGGCGCTGCTCGATCCCATCTTCATGCTGCCGCTTGGCACATCGGCGGTCACGCTGGGGTTGGGCTTTATCCTGGCGCTCGACCAGCCGCCGCTGAACCTGCGTGCGTCCCCTCTGCTCCTGCCGCTCGCCCACACGCTGGTAGCGTTCCCCTTCGTAGTCCGCAGTGTGCTGCCGGCGCTGCGCGGCCTGAACCCACGCTGGCGCGAGGCGGCAGGCGTGCTGGGCGCATCGCCCGCACGCGTCGTGCGCGAGATCGATCTTCCCATCGTCGGCCGGGCGCTGTTGGTCGGCGCAACCTACGCCTTCACCGTGAGCATCGGGGAGTTCGGCGCCACGCTGCTTCTGGCGCGTCCCGACTTCCCGACGATGCCGGTGGTGATCTACCGGCTGTTGGGGTCGCAGAGCGCACTCAGCCAGGGCCAGGGCCTTGCGATGAGCACGCTCTTGATGCTGGTCTGCGGACTGGCCTTCCTGCTGCTGGAGCGGTTCCGGGCCGGCGGGGTGGGAGAGTTCTGAGTGGCACTCCTGGAAGTGAGCTCGGTCTCCAAGAGCTTTGGCCCGGCGGCTGTCCTCCGCTCGGTCTCCCTGCGCATCGAGGCGGAAGAGACAATCTGCCTCCTGGGCCCCAGCGGCTGCGGCAAGACAACGCTGCTGCGCACAATCGCCGGCCTGGAGGCACCTGACAGCGGCCTAGTCCTGTGGGAGGGACGCCCGCTCGACCAGATCCCAGTGCACGAGCGCGGCTTTGGCCTCGTGTTCCAGGACTATGCCCTTTTCCCACACAAGGACGTGGCGGCGAACGTCGCCTTTGGGCTGCGCATGCAGCGCATGCCGGCGCCGCAGGCCAAGGCGCGGGTGGCCGAGATGTTGGACCTGGTCGGGCTGGCGGGCTACGCGCAGCGCCGTGTCTTTGAGTTGTCGGGAGGGGAGCAGCAGCGGGTGGCATTGGCGCGCAGCCTGGCGCCCCGCCCGCGGCTCCTCATGCTCGACGAGCCCCTGGGCTCGCTGGACCGGGCCCTGCGCGAGGAGCTGCTGCGCGAGCTGGGGGTGATCCTGCGGCGCGTGGGCGTTGCCAGCGTCTATGTCACCCACGACCAGCAGGAAGCCTTCTCGATCGCGAGCCGCGTGCTGATCATGAACCAAGGGCGCATCCTCCAGGAGGGCACACCAGAAACGGTATACCGGCAGCCGGCTTCGGCTTGGGTGGCCCGCTTCCTGGGGCTGGACAACCTAGTCCCCGGCCGGGTCACCGGCCTCGCCCCGTTGGAGATCGAGACGGACCTGGGGAGCTTCCGCCCCCGGGCAGCCTTGCCGGCCGCCGGCGAGAAGCCGCGAGCAGGCCAGGAAGTCACCCTGCTGATCCGCCCCGATGCAGCGCAGCCGGCGGCCGGCTGCCCTGACCCTGGCGCACTCCGGCTGGAGGCCGTGGTGCAGGAGTGCGTATTCCGCGGCGCGCACTATCGCCTGGTGGTGCGCCACAGCTCCGGCCAGGTGCTGTCGTTCCAGGTCCCTGCCGGCACGGCGCTGCCCGGGCCCGGCGAGAAGATGGAGCTTGCGCTGGCGCTCGAAGCCACCGGCCTGCTGCCCGCAGACAAGGAGGCACCCCAATGAACCGATTGCTTGGACCAAACGTGACCGGCCTCGCCGGAGGCATGTCCGAGCTCCTGCTGAAGTGGAAACCACCCGTCGTGGTCACGTCCGTTGCCGATCCCGTCTGGAGCCGGCTGAAGACGATCAGCCCCGGCACCCAGCTCGTCTTTGTGGCAGGTCAAGGCACGCCGGACCTGGCAGGAGGCCGCAACCTGGCGCTCGTCGCCGAAGAGCAGGTCGGCCGCGCGTTGGCAGCAGCGGGCAGCATCCCCTTTGACTATCTCCAGATCACCAGCGAGCCTGCCATTCCAGACCGCAAGGCGCTTGCCCGGTTTGCCGCCTTTGAGGTGGAGGCGATGCGCGCCGCGGCGTCCCGCGGCCACAAGCTCGCCATAGGGACCTTCGCGACGGCCAGCCCCAAGAGCCTCGGCTGGTGGGATGCCTACCACCCTGCGCTGCGCGCCGGCCGGGCGCATGGGGCCTGCCTGCTGCTGCACGAGTACAACTACCCCTCGCTCCAAACGAGGGACGCCATCTGGTACAACCTGCGCCACCGCGCCATCTACCGGCGCCTGCCCACAGAGCTGCAATTGCCCCTGATCATCGGAGAATGCGGCCTCGACGGGCAAGCCCGGAGACGGGACGGTGCATGGCGGGGGCAAGTCAGCTCAGAAGAGTACCTGCGCCAGCTCGAGCTCTATGACGCCGAGATCCAGCGCGACGCGTACGTCCTCGGCGCCGCCATATTCTGTGCCGGGCAGGCGGGTGACGGGGCCGATTTCGACATCTGGCCCGAACCGGCGACGGCCCTCGGGCATTCGGCCGACCCCCTCTATCGCGGAGGCACCCTGCCCAGGTACAGCCTGGGGTGTGATGTCTCCTGGTGGCAGGGCACACAAGTCGACTGGGCGGTCGTCGCCCGCAGCGGCATCTCCTTTGTCATTCTGCGTGCCTCGCGGGGCGTCGATCTGGACGCCATCTACCTCCGCAACTGCAGGGAGATGGACCCCAGCATCCAGTGCAGTGCGTACCACTATGTCTCGGCCAAGGACAATCCCGCCGACCAGGTACAGGTCTGCGCCCGGCAGATCCGGCAGTTTCCCCTCCCCATGTGGGCCGACCTCCAAGACAACGGGCTCACAGACCAGGCCTGCCGCGCCTTCGTCGACGGCTTGGAACAGGCCCTCGGCGCCAGGATCGGCATCTACACCAGCCGATACAAGGCAACACAGATCCGTCTGGGCACATGGGCGGCCGATCATCCGCTCTGGGTGGCCGATTGGAGTGGCAACGAAGAGCCGCTCATCCCCGGGCCGTGGGAGGAGGCGGGCAGGACCTATGCCTATTGGCAATTCAAGGTTGCCGACTCCTGGCCCGGCTTCCCGGGCAGGCTCGACCTGAACCGGAAAGTGAACCGCCCGTGAACGGGCCCGGCAAGCCGGGCAGGGCTCCCTCCACCGCCGGCCGAGGAACCAATGCCCGATATCGATGAGGACCCGCTGGAGGTCGAGGTCAGCCAGGACGGCCGGCTGCGGACGCGCATCCACTGGGAAGTGCGGGGCAGCCGTGTTCGCATCCGGGTTCCGCGCGGGATGGCGGGCAAGGACATCGACCGGCATGTGGCCGACATCCTTTCCCGCGTCAAGCGCACACGGGCACAGGCGCGGGGGCGGGCAGACCAGGACTTGGAGGCCCTTGCCCGCCAGATCAACCGGACCCATTTCGGCGGCGATCTCCGCTGGAACTCGATCCGGTGGGTGAGCAACATGCGCAAGCGACTGGGAAGCTGCAGCACCGGCGGCCCTACCGACGGCGATATCCGGATCAGCGACCAGATCAAGGGCTGGCCGCAGTGGGTGATCGACTACGTCGTCGCGCACGAGATGGCGCATACCAGAATACCCGACCACAGCCCCGGCTTCTGGGCGCTCGTGGGCCGCTACCCGAAGGCAGAGCGAGCCAGGGGCTTTCTGCTCGGCGTGGCATTCCGCCTAGGAAAAGATGCCGACGAATGGCTCTAGTAGCGTTCCTCTGCTATAATCCCTGGGCAGTGGATGCCCGCTTACAGACGATGTGCCCGATATCCGGCACAATGGGCAGGAACGGGCACCGGAACTGAACAGGCACGGCTGTCGTCGTCAGACATGAGCGCACCATCAAGGGATGTGCAAGGTATGGAGAAGCGAAAGGTAGACTCACCTCCGGCAAGCGTGAGGGCAGCAAGGCCCTCCGGGCAGGTGCCGGCCCCTCCGGCTGCCAGGCCGGCCGGCCGCAGCCGGCTCTCCTGGAAGCTAACGGTCGCCCTGTTGGTGGTGGCGCTGGCAATCGCCGCCGCTGCAACACTGGCCATCATGCAGATCTGGCTGGCCGACCGGATCCTCCCCGGAGTGCAGGTCTGGGACGTCAATGTGAGCGGCCTGACGCAGGCTGAAGCTGCCGAGCGCCTCCAGGCCGACCTCCGTTTTCCGGCAGACCGCTACCCCATCATCCGCTATGGGGACCAGTTCTGGAGGACATCGCCGGACGACCTGAGCGTGCAGTTGGACGCCGCCGCGACGGCAGCCGCAGCCTTCGCGGTCGGGCACGAAGGGGGCCTGGCCAGGCGCCTGGGCGACGAGATAGATGTCCTGCTCAAAGGCCGCCTGCTCACGCCGGTCTTTTTCGACGACCCAACGGCCGGCGCCGTGCTCCTGAACCGCATCGCCGCACAGGTCGACCGGCCCTTGCGCAACGCCACCATCCAAGTCGACGATGCCTTACAGGTCGTGGTCACTGCCGGGCAAAGCGGACGAACCGTGGACCAGGAAGCCAGCCGGCAGGCCCTGCTGCAGCGAATGGCCGCGATGACCGGCGGCGAGGTCCTGCTGGTCGTGCGCGAGAGTGAGCCGCTGCTGGCCGACGTGAGTGTCGCGCAGGCCGAGGCCCAGCGCATCGTGAGCGCCCCCATAACGCTCACCGCTCCCGGCTATGCCGCCTGGGCGATCGAGCCCAAGGTACTCGCCGGATGGCTGGTCCTCCAGCCCGTCAAGGATACGCAGGGCAGGGCCATGCTGCATGCGACCGTCGACCAGGCCCAGGTGGAAGCATTGGCCGCGCAGATGGCAGCCCAGATGGCTCAAGCTCCCGTCAACGCCCAGTTCCGGTGGAGTGACGCCGCCGGCGGCCTGGTGGCGGTAGTCGAAAGTGTCGAGGGGCAGCAGCTGGACGCAGCCGAGGCGGCGCGCCTCATCATACAGGCGTCTGCAAGTGAAGAGCGCACCGTATCCCTTCCGGTCCGGTCGATCCCGCCGGCCCTGGCCAGCTCCGACGCGCCCAGCCTCGGCATCACCGGGCTGCTGGCCGAAGGCACGACCAGCTTCGCCGGCTCATCGGCAGACCGCATCCAAAACATTACCATAGGCACCGCCCAGTTTGATGGGCTGTTGATCCCGCCGGGCGAGACCTTTTCATTCAACCACTACCTGGGCGAGGTGACCACCGAGAAGGGGTATGTAGAAGGCATCATCATCTGGGGAGATACCACCCGAGCCGACGTCGGCGGCGGCCTGTGCCAGGTTGCATCGACCGCCTACCGTGCCGCCTTCTGGGCCGGCGTCCCCATCGTCGAGCGCACCGCGCATGCCTTCCGGGTCAGCTACTATGAGCCGCCGCTGGGCATGGACGCAACCATCTATTCCCCCTCCGTCGACCTGAAGTGGGTCAACGACACAGGGCACCACATCCTGATCCACACCTGGGTGGATGCCAGCGCCCAGACGATGACCTTCCGCTTCTACGGCACCAATCCAGGCCGCACGGTTGAGCTGGATGGCCCCTACGAGTCGAACCCCGTGCCCCATGGAGAGCCGGTCTATCGCGATGACCCCACCCTGCCCAAGGGCCAAAAGAAGCAGATCGAATGGCCCAAGGACGGCCTTGACGTCACGGTCTACCGTGTCATCAAGCAGGACGGCGCAGAGGTGCAGCGCGACACCTTCTTCAGCCGCTACCGGCCCTGGCAGGCCGTCTACCTGGTGGGGACCAAGGAGCAGCCCTAAAGGCCCGTCCTGACCAGGCTGGGGGACTCTAGCGCGGCGCGGATCGATTGGGCCAGCGAGCGGGCACGCTCAGGCGCATCACCCACGTAGCCCCGGGCATCGAGCAGGCTCCGGATCTGGCCGGCAGACAGGAAGGACAGCAGGGCCGGGTCCTCCTCCAGGCAACCGGCCAGCGGATTGCGCTCTCCATGCTGGATGGCCGACCAGGCGGTCTGGCTGTGCACCCGGATCCGCTCGTGCATCTCCTGGCGGTCTGCCCCGGCAAGGACCAGCGCCATGAGCAGCCGCTCGGTAGCGGCAAAGACCCCATAGGTTTCCAGGTTCCGGGCGACGGCATCGTCGTGAATCACCAGGCCGCGCAGGACCCGCCGCGCGCGGCGGACCAGCTCATCGGCCGCCAGGAACGCCTCGGGCAGGATCAGCCGCCGATTGGCCGAATCGTCCAACGTGCGCTCCAGAAGCGAGTGGGCCGCGTTGTCCCAGGCAACGCGAGGAAGGGCCGCAACCCATCGAGCCAGGCTGTCCATGGCCTCGCTGTTGACCGGGTTACGCTTGAACGGCATCGCAGAAGAGCCGACCTGCCGCGCCGCAAACGGCTCGCTCCATTCGCCGTAGGGCTGCGCCTGAAGGATGCGCAGGTCAAAGGCAAAGCGATACAGAGTCCCCGCCAGGCCGGCGAGCGCATTGAGGATCAACCAGTCCTGCTTGCGCGGATAGGTCTGCGTCGTTACAGGAAACGCCTCCAGATCCAGCTTGGCGAGCAGCCGTGCCTCCAGCTCATCAGCGCAAGGGGCACCAGAGGCAGCGTTCAACAGCTGGGTGTACGAGGCGGAGGTTCCGGTCGCCCCCCGGAAGCCCTTGCCCTTGATCGACTGGCGCACGTGGCGAATCTCGGCCAGGTCGGTCAGCAGGTCGAGCCCGTATTGGGCCAGGCGAAAACCGACCGTGGTTGGCTCGGCTGGTTGGAGGTGCGTGAAGCCGATGCAGGGTTGATCGGCCCGCTCGTCGATGCGGCTTGCCAGGTCGGCCAGCAGCTCGCCCAGGCGCCCAAGGAGTAGATCGAGCGCATCGCGCAGCCGCAGGACGTCGGCGTTGTCCTTGACATCCATGCTGGTGGCGCCCAGGTGGAGGATGCGGCCCCCTGCCGGGCACTGCTCGGCAAAGGCACGGACTTCGGCCATGAGATCGTGCTCAATCTCGGCCTCGATCTCGAGGGCACGCTCGATGGTCACCTCGTGCGCATGGGCGCGCAGGTCGGCTGCCTCCTCGGGCGCCACCAAGCCAAGCTCAGCCTGGGTTTCGGCAAGCGCCACCCAGATGCGCCGCCAGAGCAGACGGCGATGAACCTCGCTCCAGATCGAGCGCATCTCTTCGGAGCCATAGCGCCAGGTGAAGGGCGACTGATACGTCTTGTGGTCAGGCATGCCACCTCCCCATCCATTATACGGGTTACCGGAGAAAAAGTCGAGCCGACGGGCAGGGAGCATGCGAGATGAGCCCAACCCCGGCATTGGCGCCGGGCTGCATCTGTGCTAGAATCCCCCGAGCGAGTCTGGAAAGGAGCGCGGTCCTTTGAGGTATTCCATGGTTCGTTTGCTGCTGGTGGCAATCGTCCTTCTTGCCGCCGCAGGACCTTTGCACGCCCGGGAGGCCGTTAACGTGCAAGTCCAGCGCGCGGATCCGCCGTTCGCCGGAATCGGCACTGCCGGCGGCCGGTCACCTGCCGGCCCTCGGCCGGAGACGGCCACCGTCTTGATCGTCGACGACGACTGGGACTATGACTTTACCGTCCCGAACAGCCAGGGCGGCCTCCCCTACTACACCTCGGCCCTCGACCTGTTGGGGGTCTCCTGGTCGGCCTGGGATGTGCAGAGCTTGGGTCAGCCGGATGCCGCTGCCCTGGAAGGCTACCAAGCAATCGTCTGGTTCACGGGGTATGCCTTCTCCGCCTTTGAGCAAGATCCGGGGGTCTTCACCCTGGCCAACGAGGTCACCGTGGGGGCTTACCTGGAAGCGGGCGGGAACCTGGTCCTCTCCTCCCAGGAGTACTACTACGACTGCTGCGACAACGGCCCGTTGACCGATTTCATGAAGGACTACCTGGGTCTCCTGGACATCCTCGACGATGTGACCGCGACGGCCGCAGCGGGCGTCCCGGGCACGCCCGTGGGGGACGGGCTGGGTCCGTATGCCATGGCCCGGCCCGATGACTACGACGTCTACTGGCCCGGGGGGATCAACCAGGGGCCCTACGATGATGAGGTCATGCCCCGGCCGGTGGCCGACGTGCCCTTCTCCTACGCCAGTCCGTGGAACACCGGATCTGCCGCCACCAGCTACGAAGACAACTTGGGAGCCTTCAAGACCCTCTACTTGGCCTGGCCCCTGGAGTGGATCGACACCGCCGCCGAGCGGGCCCAGATCCTGGGCACCGCACTCAGCTGGATGGGGATCGGTCTCCCCGCGCTTTCCGCCCCGGTCCTCGGGCCAATCGACAACGCCGACGGCAACGCCGAATACCTCGTCGACTGGAGCGATGTCTCCGGCGCAACACACTATGCCCTGGAGGAGGACGACGACCCCGCCTTCGGCTCATCAGCAACGCGCTACGTGGGGCCGGCAAGCCACTTCCATGTGACGCAGCAGCAGCTGGGCACCTGGTACTATCGGGTTCAGGCCCGCAACCCAGGCGAGAGCAGCGGTTGGTCCGACACGGCCTCGGCAGCAGTGTCGATCCCGGCCCCGGCAGCCCCATTTCTCAACGCCGTCGACAACCCCACCCACGGCAACAGCTTCCCGGTCGATTGGAGCGACGTGGTCGGGGCCACCCATTACGAGCTGCAGGAGGACGAGTACGAGAGCTTCTACTCGCCCGAGATCGCCTACGCCGGTGCCGACAGCAGCGCACAGATGGTGGACCACCCTGGAGGCACCTGGTACTTCCGGGTGCGGGTCGCCACAGACGGGGGCACAAGCACCTGGAGCAACGTCGAGTCCATCGACATAGTCCCCCTCGCCCCAACCATTCGCCCCATCAGGAACACAGAAGGGGATGGCGAATACTAGGTCATGTGGGACGCGCCGGCCGGCGCGGCCGCCTACACCCTGCAGGAGGACGACAATCCGGAGTTTGTCTCTCCCTTCGAGTACGACACCGGCGCCGCAACCGCTCACCACGCGACAGGGCAGCCCTATGGCGCCTGGTACTACCGCGTGGCAGCCAGGAGCGGCTTTGGCTCCAGCTCGTGGAGCAACGTCCAATCCACGGGAGTCTTCTCTGGGGCCCCGGTGCTCGCGCCGATCGACGATGGGGATGGCAGCCACAGCTACTGGGTGGATTGGGACTCCGTGGAAGGCTCTGCCGGCTACCGGCTCGAAGAGGACCAAGATCCGGCCTTCGCCTCGGCCACCGTGCGATATGAGGGCCCGGAGACCCAGCTCCAGGTGACACGCCAATTCTCCGGGACGTGGTACTACCGGGTCCTTGCCTTCAACGGGGGTGGTGTGAGCCCCTACTCGAACACACAATCCGCCGCCATCCCCGCGTTGTTCCTGCCAATGATCCTGCGGGCCCGGTAGCGTGCACACCGGGCGGCCGAGCATCCTGCGGGCGCAGCGGGCGGTCCTGCGATCGTCTGTGCGGCGCAGGAACGGGGGGTGAGCAATGCGAAAACACGCCGTGGCCTTGGTCTTGGTCACACTGGCGCTGGCGCTTCTGGCAGCCTCGGTGGCAGCCCAGCCGCCCGGGTACGACATCCTGATCGTCGACGACGACTGGGATTACCCCTTCACCCATCCCGGCAGCCTCGGCGGGCTCCCTTACTACACCTCCGCACTGGAGGCACTCGGCCTTGCCTTCGAGGTTTGGGATGTGCAGACACAAGGCCAACCCACCGGGGAAGCACTCCTGGGACGTGACGCAGTCATCTGGTTCACCGGCTACGCCTACGGCGATTTCGAGGATGATCCAGGCGTCTTCATCCCTCAGAACGAGCTCCGCGTGGCGACCTACCTGGATGCCGGCGGGCGGTTCATCCTCTCGTCGCCGGAGTATTACTTCTACGCCGACGCCATCACCCCCTTCATGAGCGACTACCTCGGCGTCCAGGACATGTCGGACGTCTGGGTCTACACCACGCTCACCGGCATGCCCGGGAACCCCATCGGAGGCGGCATCGGACTGCTGACCCTGGCTCGACCCGACGACTATGGCGAATACTGGCCTCCCCCACCCTTTCAGGGGCCGTACGACGACGAGGTCTATGCGCGCCCAGGGGGCGGGACTCCCTTCCTGTACAACTCGGCACCCTTCCCTCCGAATTCGACCAACTACGAGGCAGGGGCCTACAAGACGGTATTCCTGGGCTGGCCCTTTGAGTGGGTCGATACGGTGAACCAACGTGCACAGATGATGGGCTCGATCTTGAGCTGGATGGGGCTGACCTGGGCTGCTCCTGAGGAACCGCTCCTGTCGCCCATCGACAACCCGGACGGAGATGGATGGTATACCGTCGATTGGAGCGACAGCGTCGGGGCCCTCTCGTACACCCTGGAGGAGGATGAGGACCTCAACTTCGGCTCGCCGGCCGTGCGCTACCAAGGGCCGGAGAGCGAGTTCAATGTGAGCCAGCAGCCGGCAGGGACCTGGTACTACCGGGCCAAGGCCACGGGCCCGCAGGGAGACAGCGGTTGGTCCAACACCCAGCCGGTGACGGTGACCGTGACCCCGCCGCCGGCTCCCACCCTCGACCCGATCGACAACGCCGATCTGGACGGTGACTTCTGGGTGGTTTGGGACGAGGTTGCCAACGGGGTCACATACACCCTGGAGGAAGACGCCAGCGAGGCATTCGGGTCCCCGGTGGAGCGCTACGCAGGTCCCGGTACCGAGGTGCACATCGAAGGTCAGGAAGCCGGCATCTGGTTCTACAGGGTGCGTGCGGCGGGCCCGGGCGGCGAGGGACCTTGGAGCAACATCGAATCGGCCGGCGTCGTGCCCGAAGCACCGCAGCTTGACCCCATCGACAACCCGGATGGCGATGGGTACTACCAGGTGAACTGGAACGATGTCGCCGGGGCCTCCTCCTACACCCTTCAGGAGGACGACAACCCCGACTTTGGCTCGCCCACCACGCGCTACACCGGCCCCAGCAGCCAGTACCCGATCCGCAGCCAGCCTACAGGCACCTGGTACTACCGCGTGCGCGCCAACAACGCGGCCGGCGCCGGCCCGTGGAGCGAAGGCACATCGGTCACGGTCCTAAACAGGCTCTTCCTGCCGCTCGTCACGCGCAATTGAGGGCGCATCTCAGGGCGGTGCGGCTTCCATGCCGCACTGCCCTGCCGCCTTGATCCGGCTCACGGCCGGCCATCACACCCCTCAATAGCCGTCAAAGCCCACCGTCACGCGGTCGCCCTCGACGATGGTGGGGACGTGGCGGCGGCCTCCGTTCAGCTCCAGCATGCGCCTCAGCGCTTCCGCATCCCCCAGGGCGTCCACCTCCTGGTAGGCCATCCCTCGCCTGCGCAAGTCCTCCTTGGCCGCCGCGCAGTGGGGGCAACCCCGCTTGGTAAAGATGAGTACCTCTGGCATGGCCGGCGCTCCCCTCTCTGTCTAGCAGGTGATGTGGAACATGGCAATGACGGCTCCCTCTGCCGCATTCCAGGCATCGACGGCTTCTGGCGTGGGCAGCAGCTGCACGGCACACTTCTTCCGGGCAAAGTACTCAGCAGCCTCGCCGGACAGTTCGACCAGGCCATGCTGGCCCGCTCCAATGATCAGCCGCTCGGCTCCCTTGTCGTAGATATGCTTCGCCTCGGCGAGCGAGACCCTGTGCGATGTGCCATACAGCTCGCTCGAGAGCTTCTTCTTGCGTTTTTCCACCGCGCCGTCCAGGCGCACCACGATGTCATGCTCCAAGGTCTCGCCCCCGACGACAATGGATCCGAACCTTGTGCCCTCGATCGCAGGTTTCATCGCTTTCCCCTCTATCGTCGCCTTTCCCTCTAGCAGGTGGGCAGCTTTGGCCACCCGGTCCCTGCTAGGAGGAGGCCCCGCGAAGGACCCGGTCGTCGCCGATGCGGCGCGTAATGCGCTGCTCGTCCAGGTAACCAGCCAACGCCAAGGCATACTTCCGGCTGGTGCCGAACAGGTCCCGAATCTCGGCCACCGTGATTCGCTCCTTCTCCTTGAGAAAGGCCACGACCCTATCTCGCATCTCCTCGTAGGTTTCGGCCAGCAGAATGACTTCGTCGTTCAGCTTGACCAACCGCCCCTGCTCCAGCAGGGCATTCAGCACGTCACTTCCGACCATTTCGTCGGCCTGGGCGACAGAGGGTGTGGTGTAGGGGTTCTGCTTGAAGGTGTAGAAGAGATAGTCCACAGCCTGCTGCTGGCGGGGGGAAAAGGCGGCACGGTGGGAGGCGAGATGAACGGTGCCCGACGTCTCAGCCAGCCAGCCTTCGCCGGTGGCGCGGGCTACAAGATCGTTGAACAGGCGCAGGGTGAGGCCGGGGATATAGGTCGCGAGACGGCTCTTGACCTCCTCGCGAGGCGCACCGGCTCTGAGCGGCTGCTTGCGATGGTACTCATCCAACAGCCCCTCCAGTCGCTCGCGTATGGCTCCCCAGCCCGAGCGGCTTATGATGTAGGCCGAATCGGGTACCACCGCAGCTGCCTGGGCGTCGGCGGCAGTCCCTCGCGCCGCCAGCGTCAGTACCTGTCCCTGGCCCACGAGCATCTGCAGCGCCTCGCGGGACTGTGCCCGGGAGAGGCCACTGCGGGCGTAAAGCTCCTGGACTTCGCACGGCTGCCGCCGCTCCAGGTCCTGGAGCAGGATCTCCTCCGGCGCGCCGTGAGCCTGTGTCTCGAGCTGTGCCAGGGTGTCCGGCCGGAAGCGATGGTGCTTGCGGCCGGGGAAGGGATTGATCACGACCCCTCCGCCAACCGTAATACTGGGAGAAGGCTGGCGCAGGATAAAGCGGTCCCCTTTCAGCAGGGCAACCGGCTCCGCGAGCTGCAGCTGCACCCAGCCCTCTTCACCCGGGGCGAGGGCGTGGTGGCCTAACAGCCGCACGGTAGCCTGCACTTCGGCTGCACTGGAGAAGAAATCGACCGTCGCGGAGTGCTTCAGAGGCAGAGGGGCATCCGGCAGATAGCGCAGGTGGCAGTCCACCAGGAGGGTGGGCCTCAGCCATCCGGGTGTCGTTACCACGTCACCCCGCCGAACCTCGTCCTTACTGACGCCGCTGAGGTTGATGGCCACCCGGCTGCCGGGGACGGCCTGCTCCACCTTCTGCTTGTGGGTCTGGAGGCCGCGTATGCGTGCTTTCATCCCGGAGGGCTGGATTTCGACCTCCTGCCCGCTGGTGAGCGATCCGTCGCTCAACGTGCCTGTGACGACCGTGCCAAAGCCGGCAATCGTAAAGACGCGGTCCACCGGAAGCCGTGGCCGGCCGACGTCTCGGCGCGGCGCACCGAGAGAGAGCACCCGGTCCAGCTCGGCCACCAGCCGGTCGAGTCCCTGGCCGGTGCGGGCAGAGCAGCGCACGATCGGCGCTCCCTGCAGCACCGTGCCATCCAGCACGTCCAGAAGATCGGCCTCGACCAGGTCGAGCCAGTCGTGATCCTGCACCGCATCCAGCTTGGTCATGGCGACGACCCCACCGCGCACACGCAGGAGGTCAAGGATTGCCAAGTGCTCACGCGTCTGCGGCATGACGCCCTCGTCGGCGGCGACGACGAAAAGTGCGGCGTCCACGCCCCCTACCCCGGCGAGCATGTTCTTGATAAAGTCCTTGTGCCCGGGCACATCCACGATCCCCACCCGCTCGCCGCTCGGCAGTGTCAGCCAGGCGAAGCCGAGGTCGATCGTCATCTCCCGATCCTGCTCTTCCTTGAGCCGGTCCGGGTTGATGCCCGTCAGGGCACGGACCAAGGTCGACTTGCCATGGTCCACATGGCCGGCGGTGCCAACGACACGCATGGGGCTACTTCTTCTTTGGCTTCTCTTCCAGAAGCTTGTTCATCTCACCGAGCCAGCGGCGGGATTCCTGCGTCTGGTAGCTGATCTGCGCTTCCAGGACCTTCCACAGCGCATCGATGTTGACCTTGTGTTGGGCCAGGTGCTCGTCCACTACTCGGAACTGCTCGGCGATCCCCTGGTGGCGCTTGGCCTCCTCGCCGACCTGGTGATCCCAGCGCAGCAGCTCCTTGCGCCAGCGCTTCTCGTTCTCCTCAAGCCACTGTTCCAGCTGGCGCTTCTGGCGCTCCTCCGCCAGGCGCTGCAGCTCCGTCACCTGGGTCTGCTCCCGTCGGATCTGCTCCTGGAAGCCGGTCACCTGGGCGACGACCTGGCGGTCCTGTCTGAACTCGTCGGAAAACGTCCGAATGCTCACGGAAAAGTCATCCAGCCTCTTGAGCTCGGCGCCGAGCTTTTCCACCCACTCGCCGACCAGGCGCTTGGTCTGCTCGACCTCCAGGAGCTGCCCGTCGATGAACTCGCGCTGCTTGGAGCGGACCTGGTCGACGACCTGCTGAACCTCGGAAGTGTCGCGATCGTGCCGCTGGATCACATCTTCGATCATCTGGATCCGCGAGCCCTGCTGCTCGATGCGCTTCATCGCTTCCAGCGTCTCCTGCTGGACCCGGGCGATGCGCTTGCTGTCCTGCTGGCGCGAGTCCTCCAGGAAGGGAATACCGCGGACCTTGCTATCCAGTTCTTGCTTCATCCCCGCGATATCCTGCTGCAGCGTCAGGACAACTTCGCCCAGCCTTTGCTGCTCTGCCTTTCGCAGCGACTGCTCCTCGTCCATGCGGGGCAGCCTCTGGAGGTCCCGCCGCAGCTCGTTGAGTGCTTTCGCCGTGTTGTCTCGCTCAATGGCCCGGACCCGATCCCCCTCGCGGGTCTCCAGCTGGCGGCGCTCATCGGCCTGGGCAATCATCTGCACGACTTCGCTCTTGAGCTGCCCGATGGATGACTCGAGCGCACCGAACCTCAGCAGCTGAGTCTGCAGGGAAGCCAGGCGCGCCTCCAGCTCCTGGACCAGCCGCGCATGGTCTTGAAGCTCCACGGACTGGCTCTCTACACGCTGTTGGAGACGCACCAGCTCGGCCTTGTCGCGCCGGTGCTCCTCGTCCAACCAGGCTACCATCTGGCTCAGCTGGCCCAGCTCCATGGTCATGGTTCACGCCTCCCCTGGTGTTGCCCTTCGTGGGCGTCTTGGTATGCCCAACTGTGGGCGTCTCTTCTCTTCAATGGGCAGGCCCCATGCCTGCCGTCCCCCTCTAGCGGTTCAGGTCGACGACACGGCCGCTGTCGACAAACACCGTGCGCTCGGCGATGTTCGTGGTTCGGTCGGCGATCCTCTCCAGGTTGTGCGCCACCCAGATCAGGTAGGTGGCCTGGGTGATGGTCCTGGGGTCCTGCATCATGATGAGGAGCAGCTCGCGGTAGACCTGGTTGTAGAGATCGTCCACCGCCGAATCGGCCTCCCCGATCTGCATGGCCGCCTGCGAGTCCTGGCGGGCAAAGGCCTCCAGGGCACTCAGCAGCATGTTCCGGCCAAGCTCGGCCATGCGAGGAATGTCAACCAGCGGCTTGATAAAGGGCTCGCCCGCCAGCTTCAGCGCCAGCCGGGCCGTCCCCTCGGCATAGTCGCCGATCCTTTCCATCTCGGCAGCGATGTTCGAAGCCGCCAAGATCGTGCGCAGGTCGTGCGCCAGTGGCTGCTGCGTGGCGATGAGCACCAGGCATTTCTCGTCGATCGCATGCTGTACCGCGTTGATCTGGTCATCGTGCTCGATGACCCGGTGGGCCAGCGCCTCGTCCTGCTCACGAAGTGCCCGGACCGCATCGTCGATGGCCTCAGCAACCTCCTTGCCCATGGCCATCAGGGCCCCGAGAAGCTCCTGCAACTGCGCCTCAAAGGCTTGCCTTAGCATGTGAACCTCGATTAGTAATGGATGTCCACCTTGGTCCCGACTTCCGCCCAGTCAAAGAGAATCGGCGCCGCCTTGTTGTCCAGGATGATGCACCCGTAGGACGCCTTCTGGCCCAGCAGCCCGGCCCACATCACGCTGCCATCCGGCCGTATGGGCAGGGCATGGATGCCATTCTCGATGCCGCCGACGTAGTAGATGCCGAGCCAGTACGGCATCTTCAGGTTCCAGACCCTGGAGTAGGCCATCGGGATCTTGTCGAGCACCTTGTAGTGTCCGGTCGCCGTGTCCCGCCCGGGCAGTCCGGTGGAGATTACCCACTTGTAGAGCAGTTTGTCGCCCAGGTAGACGTACATGCGCTGCTCCGATATATCGATGTCGATGCGCTTGGGGGGAAAAAGCCTGTCCATCACCTTCTCGAGGTGCGCCTTGGCTTTGGCATCTCCCGGCGCGAGTGCCAGCGCTGCCTCGAGATCGGCCCTGGCCTCTTTCAGCTCCCCGGCTGCCTCGCGCGCAATCCCGCGCTCGCGGTACGCCACTTCGAGCGAGTCCGCAGCACCGGGAGCCGTGGGGTCCATCTCCCGCACTTTGCTGAACGCCTCGATGGCCCGGCTCCAGTCGGAAGCCGCAGTGGAAGCCTGGCCCAGCCCTTGATACGCCTCAAGGAGCCGAGAGGTCCCATCCCCATAGTCAGGGATCTGGGCCTGCACCAGCTCGAAGGAAGAGACGGCCGTCTCCCAATCGGCGGTCAAGAGAGCCTGCCGGCCTGCCAGGTAGGCCTGCGTAGCCGACTGCCAGAGGAGGGCCTCTTGATCGCCGGGCACAGCCTCGATCGCTTCGTCAAAGTGGTTCAGGGCATCGCCTGCCCGCCCGTCCATGACGAGAGCCTGGCCCGCCTGGACATGTGCGTCGCGCGCCCAATCGGCGATACCCGGATCGGAGGGAGCGAGCGACCGCATGACAGTCACCAGCTCCATGGCCCGATCCCAATCTGCGTTGAGCAGTGCGTCCTCCAGCTGGGGCACAAAGCGGCCTGCGACCTGGGCCGGGCTGGCCGTCGGGCTGGGAGATGGGGTGGGAGGCGGGGTCACCAAAGATGCCAGGCTGGGGACGAGGGGCTCCAAGGCAAGAAGGGCCACGGCCAGCACGAGCGCGAGGGCGCCTGGGATCAGAAGCCAGCTCAGGCTCCGGCGCCGGCTGCCCTTGGGCCGGCCACCTTTCGGTGTCCCGGCTGGCCGGCTTGAGCCTGGCCCCTGGGCGTTGCCCTTCACCGGCTTGGGCGATAGGGAAGCCGGCTTGACCGAGAGAGGGGCGTTCTGCCCGGCTGCCGGCACGGCAGCCGCGGACGAAGGTGCACCACTGTGAAGGCGCGCCATCTCCGCCCGCGCCCGAGCGTTGCCCGGATCAACCGCAAGCACCTGGCGCAAAAGCCTTCGGCGCTCCGCGCTCGTTTCCGCAAGCCAGGCCAGGCCGAGCCACGCTTCGGTGCAGCGCGGGTCTGCCTTCACAGCCGACCGCAGCAGCTGCCTCGCCTCCTCGCGATTGCCGCGCCGCGCCGCGATCCTGGCTGCTTCTACCTGGACTGCGCTGTCGCCGCTGGCCGCATCGTGAAACCGCTGCAGGCCGGGCTTGGGTGTAGACATAGCGAGTTCCCTGGCTCCCTCACGCGCCGATTCTACCATCAAACGCCCGACATCGCAAGGATGGGGAACAGGTAACGGAACACCACGCCGGTCGCACGGCGCCATCTCGCCCTGCCGGCGCCCTCTCCCCGAGCGCCCGGGGGGCATGGCCGGCCCTCTCTTTGCGATGAGGCCGGAGGTGGAGTATAATCAGCGGACACCTGGAGGACATTGGGCTCCACATGCGGGGAACAACGTGAAGGTACTCATCACTGGGATCTCGGGTTTTGTCGGCAGCCACCTGGCCGAGCACCTGCTGAAAGCGACAGACTGGCAGGTCGCCGGCACAGTCTTCGGGCCTACCGGTTCCATTGCGCCCCTGCGCGAGCGGCTGAAGCTCTACCCGGCGGAGCTCTCGCGCCTGGAGGTCATGACCTTTGTCCTTGAAGAAGCCCGGCCAGACGCAATCGTCCACCTGGCTGCCCAGCCACTTGTGTCCGCCTCGCGGATCGATCCTTGGGGGACGCTGGAGACCAATATCCGGGTGCAGCTCAATGTCCTGGAGGGAGTCTCCCTCGTCTGCCCCAAGTGCCGGGTGCTGGTCGTGGGGTCGAGCGAAGAGTACGGGCAGATCGAGCCGGAGGACCTGCCGGTCGATGAGGAGACACCCTTGCGCCCCCTGAGTGCCTACGCGCTGAGCAAGGTGGCACAGGACCTGATGGGGCTGCAGTATCACCTGGCGCGCGGGCTGGACGTGGTGCGCGCGCGCCCCTTCAACCATATCGGGCCCAGGCAGAGGCCCGGATTCGTGGCACCCGATTTCGCCAGCCAGATCGCTGCCGCGGAGCAGGGCCTTCGCCCGGCTGTGATCGAGGTCGGCAACCTGGCAGTTCGCCGTGACTTCAGCGACGTCCGGGACGTGGTTCGGGCCTATGCCCTGCTGATCGAGCAGGGCGAGCCCGGTGAGGTCTACAACATCGGGGCGGGCGTCTCGCACTCTGTGCAGGAGCTGCTGGATGCGATGCTGGCCTCCAGCCAGGTGCCCATCGAGGTACGAAAGGATCCGCAGCGACTGCGTGCCTCGGAAACCCCGGACATCTTCTGCGATGCAGCACGCATCCGGGCGCGGACCGGCTGGCAGGCCGAGATCCCCTTCGGGCAAAGCCTGCGGGACATCCTGGACTATTGGCGGGTGGAGATATGCCGAAAAGAGCACTAATCACGGGAATCACGGGGCAGGACGGGTCCTATCTGGCCGAGTTCCTGCTGGGCCAGGGGTACGAGGTCATCGGCATGGTGCGCCGCAGCTCCCTGGTGAACCTCGGGCGCCTGAGGCACATCCAGAACACCATCACCCTGGTGCACGGGGACTTGCTGGACGAGGCGTCGCTCATCGGCGTCATTCGCGAGTTTCGGCCGGCGGAGGTGTACAACCTGGCGGCACAGTCGTTTGTGCCCACTTCTTGGCAGCAGCCGGTGCTGACCGGCGAGGTGACCGCCCTGGGCGTCACGCGCCTGCTGGATGCGATCATGATGGTCGACAGGGACATCCGCTACTACCAGGCCAGCTCCAGCGAGATGTTCGGCAAAGTCCAGGAAGTGCCGCAGACGGAACGGACGCCCTTCTACCCGCGCAGTCCCTATGGGGTGGCCAAGGTCTACGGTCACTGGATTACGATCAACTACCGGGAGAGTTATGGCCTGCACGCCAGCTCGGGCATCCTCTTCAATCACGGCTCCCCCCGTCGCGGCATCGAGTTCGTCGAGCGCAAAATCTCCTTGGGGGTCGCAGCCATCAAGAGCGGGCGGGCTCACGAGCTGCGCCTGGGCAACCTCGAGTCCAAGCGCGACCTCGGTTTCGCCGGCGACTATGTCCGCGCCATGTGGCTGATGGTCCAGCAGGACCAACCCGACAACTACGTGGTAGCCACCGGCGAGACCCATTCCATCGCCGAGATATGCTCGGTGGCTTTCGAGCACGTGGGGCTCGACTACAAAGACTATGTCGTGAGCGATCCGCGCTTCTTCCGCCCCGCTGAGGTCGACCTCTTGGTGGGCGATCCCACCAAGGCCCGCCTTCAGCTCGGCTGGGTGCCCAAGGTCAGCTTCCGTGAGCTCATTTGCATGATGGTGGATGCCGACGTCCAGGCGCTCGAACAGGGAGAGCGGTTCCCGGACGTGACCGAGATGACAACGCTGCGCCGTTGAGAAGAGGAGTTCAGCAGGGAACCTCATGACAGATATCGTGTTTGGCACAGACGGCTGGCGCGGCCGGATCGCCGAGGACTATACCTTCGACAATGTGCGCCGTTGTGCTCATGGATTCGCCTCCTATCTGCAGGCGCAGGGCAAGGGCGGCGAGCGGATCATCGTCGGGCACGATCAGCGGTTCGGCAGCGAGCACTTTGCCGTGGCCGCTGCCGAGGTGTTGGCCGCGCACGGCTTTCGCGCCCTGGTCACGCAGGGGGCAACGCCCACACCAGTCATCTCCTATGCGGTCGTTGCGCAAAAGGCAGCCGCAGCGGTCAACATCACGGCCAGTCACAACCCCCCCGCCGACAACGGCTTCAAGGTCCGGGACGAGCATGGGGGCGCCATCGCCCCCGAAGGCCTGGTAGAGATTGAGCAGCGCATCCCTGCCGCCGGCGGTGCCCGGCGGATTTCCTTCCAGGAGGGCAAAGAGCAGGGATTGATCGAGTACTTCGATCCTGCGCCGGCCTACTTGGAGCAGCTGGCCCGGCTGATCGACGTGCGTCCGATCAGGGACGCCGGCCTCACGGTGCTGGTCGACGCCATGTGGGGCAACGGGGCTGGCTGGTTTCCGCGCCTTCTCGGCGGCGGCAAAACCCGGACCATCGAGATCCACGCGGGGCGCAATCCCATCTTCCCGGACATGAGCCGGCCAGAGCCAATCCCGCCCAACATCGACGTCGCGCTGGCCAAGGTGCGCAGGGTCAGGGCTGACGTCGCCATCATCAACGACGGAGACGCCGACCGAGTGGGCGTCGGTGACGAGCACGGCCGCTTCGTCAACCAGCTCCAGGTGTACGCCCTTCTGGCAATGTACTTCCTCGAGGTGCGGGGAGAGCGCGGGCCGATCGTCAAGACACTCTCCACGACGTCGATGCTCGAAAAACTGGGTGCCCTGTACGGCGTGCCTGTCTACCAGACCGGCGTTGGGTTCAAGTACGTCGCCCCCAAGTTCATGGAGACCAACGCGCTGTTGGGGGGCGAAGAGAGCGGCGGCTATGCGTTCCGCGGGCATGTGCCCGAGAGGGATGGGATCCTGGCCGGGCTCTACATCCTGGACCTGATGGTGCGCCTCGGCAAGACACCCTCACAGCTCATTGAGCACCTCTACAGCCAGGTAGGACCGCACTACTATGACCGGATCGACAGCCGCTTCTCTCCCGACCTTCGGGAAGCCACCAAGCAGCACATCCTGGACTTCCGCCCGTCGACCATCGGTGGGCTGGGCGTCACCGGGCTCGATACCTCCGACGGCTTCAAGTTCGGGTTGGCCGACGGCGGCTGGCTCCTGATCCGCTTCTCGGGCACCGAGCCGATCCTGCGAGTCTACTGCGAGACAACCGAGAAAGAACGGGTGCGTCCGATCCTGGAGGACGGCCTGCGGATTGCGGGGCTGCGACCGTAATGTGGGTAGATACGCACGCGCATCTCGATATGCGCCGCTTCGACGACGACCGCGAGGCGGCCATCGAGCGGGCAAGGCAGGCGCACGTCGGAGCCATCGTCACGGTTGGCATCGACCTGGAGTCCTGCCGGCGAGCAGTGCGCCTGGCGGCCGAGCATGACCTGGTGCATGCGGCGGTGGGTCTTCATCCCCAGTGTGCGGGCGAGCTGGACGGCGCGGCCTTGGCGACCCTGCGGGAGCTTGCGCGGCAGCCCAAGGTCGTGGCGGTCGGCGAGATTGGCCTCGATTACTACCGCGATGTCTGGCCCCGCGACGTGCAGCAGCGCGCTTTCGAGGCTCAGCTTGCCTGGGCAGGGAAGCTGGGCAAGCCGGTGGTCCTCCACGATCGCGACGCGCACTGGGAGATAGTGCACACACTGGAGAAGTGGGCTGCAGAGATGCACGACTCTCCTCTGGCTGGCCGGCTGGGAGTGCTGCACACCTTTTCCGGGGATCTGTCCATGGCCGAAAAGGTCATCGAACTCGGTTTCTACATCTCGGTCTCGGGGCCTGTGACCTATCAGAATGAGAAACGGCTGCCCGAGATCGTGCGTGCCATTCCACTGGACCGGCTGATGCTCGAGACCGACTGCCCTTTTCTACCTCCCCATCCGCTCCGGGGACAGCGAAACGAGCCGGCCTACGTCCGGCTGGTAGCCGAGAAGGTTGCCGAGCTGAGAGGCATACCGGCGAGCCTCCTGGCGGAGGCGACAACGGCCAACGCCAGGCGCCTCTTCAGCCTGGACATCGCGGACGAACCACACCGGCCGGGATTGGAGTCCGGCAGTTGGGCATAAATCAAAGGTCGAGGGTCTGATTGAAGACGATACCACTTCTCGAGCCGCTGGCGGCCGAGCTTGAACGAGTCGAGCAAAAGCTGCGGGAGCCACAACACCCAGACTACCCCATCCTCGGGGAGGTGCTGTCCCACTTGTTGGACAGCGGCGGCAAACGCCTGCGGCCTGCGCTCGCCCTGCTTGCCGGGCGTGCGTTCGGGGCTGCATCTGAGAAGCTAGTCTCGCTGGCAGCAGCCGTCGAGATGCTGCACACTGCGACTCTCGTCCACGACGACCTCATCGACGGGGCACTGCTCAGGCGCGGGAACCCAACGCTGAACGCAAACTGGAGCTCTGGCGCCACCGTGCTGACCGGAGACTACCTCTTTGCCCGCTCTGCCGTCCTGGCTGCAGAGACGGAGAATGTGCGGGTCGTGACCATTTTCGCCAATACACTCACCACCATCTGCAGCGGCGAGCTGCGCCAGGTATTTGACAGGCATTCCCTCCCCCGAGTGGCCGGTGACCAGGAATGGGAAGAAGCCCTGAGGCGGTACGACCTGCGCATCCATGCCAAGACCGCCTCCCTCTTCTCGGCTGCCACCGAAGCGGCGGCCGTGCTGGGCTCCGCTCCCGAGAGCGAGGTGACGGCCCTGCGCGACTATGGCCACTTTCTCGGCATGGGTTTCCAGATCATGGACGATGTGCTGGACTTTGAGGGCGAAGAAGAGGTCCTGGGCAAGCCGGTGGGCACCGACCTGCGGGAGGGGATTGTGACCCTGCCTGCACTCTATTACCTGCGTGCCCATCCTCAGGACAAGAAGGTCGGCGCAGCTGTTCGTGACGGTGCCGGAGAGGATGCCGTGCGAGAGGCCGCCGAAGCCGTCTGCCGGTCGGGGGCCACCGCACAGGCCATGGACAGAGCGCGCCACTTCGTCGCCCAGAGCCAGGCAGCCCTTGGCGCTGTGCCCGAGGGGGACCCTCGCCGCACCATGCACGCCCTGGCAGAGTACACAGTCTCCAGGCGCAGGTAGAGCGCAGGCGGCCGGGTGCAAGGACCCGTGGCAGAGATCTCCGTCATCATCGTCAGCTGGAATGTCTGCGATCTGCTGCGCCACTGCTTGGCCGCCCTCCGGACGCCGGACGGCCCTTCTCCCGATCCGGAAGAGGCCTACGAGATCATCGTCGTAGACAATGGCAGTCGCGACGGAAGTGCCGGCATGGTCGCCGCCGAGTTCCCCAACGTCCATCTCATCCGGAACCCGGACAACCGCGGCTTCACTGCGGCGAACAACCAGGGCCTGGCTGCCAGTCACGGCGACAAGCTGGTGCTCCTCAATCCCGATACCCAGGTGGTGGGCGATGCGCTGCCTGCCATGGCCGCCTACCTGGCTGCACATCCTCGGGTGGGCGCCGTTGGCCCACAGCTGCGCTACCCCGACGGCAGCCTCCAGTCGTCTCGCCGGCGCTTCCCCACTCTGGCGACCGCGCTCCTAGAGTCCACTCTGCTCCAGGAGTGGTGGCCCGACAACCGCGTCCTGCGCCGCTACTACATGATCGACACGCCGGACAATGCGGCGCAGCCGGTCGACTGGGTCGTGGGTGCCTGCATGATGGTGCGTCGCGGCGCGTTCGAACAAGTCGGCGGCCTGGACGAAGGATTCTTCATGTACTCGGAGGAGATGGACTGGTGCCACCGCATCAAGGACGCCGGCTGGGAGATTGCCTACCTCCCTTCCGCTGTGGTGGTCCACCACGAGGGCAAGTCCAGCGATCAAGTCCTGGCGGCGCGCCACATCCACTTTCAGAGCAGCAAGGTCCGCTACTTCCGCAAGTATCACGGAGACACCCACGCCGAGATTGTGCGCACCTTCCTTCTGGCGACCTATGCCTTCCAGTGGGCACGCGAAGGTCTCAAATGGCTGGTGGGGCACAAGCGGCCCCTGCGCGCTGAGCGGATGCGCGCCTACGGCCGGGTGCTGCGGTCCAGGCTGGCTGGCAGGGCGGAACAGGCCGCCACGACAGAACGGCCGGCAGGCCAGGGGGAGACAGGATGAAGGTCCTCTTCGTCACCGGCGAGTTTCCCCCGATGCAGGGGGGCGTGGGCGACTACACGCGCGAGATGGGCCTGGCGCTGCGCGACCTCGGGTGTGATGTCCATGTGGCGACCTCGACCGCTGCGGGACCGGTACCCGGATTGACCGTGCACCCGCTCGTACGACGCTGGAGCTGGAGCAGCTGGAGGGTCTTGGTGCGCCTCATCCGGCGCGAGCGGCCCGACGTCGTCCATATCCAGTACCAGGCGGCTGCCTTTGCCATGCACCCCGCCGTCAACCTGCTGCCCTGGCGGGTGCGCCGGTTGGGAAGGGAGCGGCCCAAGGTCATCGTCACCTTCCACGACCTGAAGGTGCCCTACCTCTTCCCAAAGGCGGGCCCCGCACGCCGCTGGGTCGTGCAGGAGCTGGCCCGGCGCAGCGATGCCGCGGTCACCACCAACCGGGACGACTACGAGAGCCTCCGCCGGACCCTCTCACGCACACCGGCCCTGATCCCAATCGGGTCGAACATCGCCCCGGCCCTGCCGGACGGCTACGACCGGGAGGCTTGGCGCAGGCGGTGGGGCGCCGGCCCCGCCGATTTCCTGCTCTGCTTCTTTGGCTTCGTCAACGCCCGCAAAGGGGTCGACCTCCTGCTGCGGGCACTGGAAGAGGTACGGTTGCCCCTTGGCGCCGCCGCGAACGGGGCGACTCCCCCACCGCACGGCGACTCCGGGCAGGTGCGGTTGCTCATGATCGGCGGGCAGACGGGCGCGAGCGACCCGACGAACGTGGCCTACCTGTCCCAAATCCAGGAGCTCATAGTCGAGCTGGGGCTGCAGGCCAGGGTACGCTGGACCGGGTTCCTCGCACCGGAGGAGGTCACGGCGAGCTTCCTGGCAGCCGACTTGTGCGTCCTCCCCTTCCGCGACGGCCTCTCCTTCCTGCACGGCACCCTCCACGCCGCGCTTGCGCATGGCGTGCCGATCCTCACCACCCAGCCAAGGGGCATGCTCCCGGAGCTGGCCCACGGGGAGAACATCTACCTGGTACCCCGCGAGGACCCCGGGGCACTGGCGCAAGCGATTCTCGAGCTGGCGAGCGCGCCGGAGCTGAGGCGCCGGCTGGGAGAAGGAGCAGCCGCTCTCTCTTTGCAGTTCCGCTGGCCTGCCCTCGCCGCCGACACGCTCAAGCTGTATCATGCGACCGCCGTGCGATAGGGCGTAGGCCTGCCGCCGGACGGGCAGGGGCCCTGTCCCGCAGCAGGTCGCCGGTACGCTTGCCCTTTGGTGCCGGGTAGAGTAGAATAGCTGCGGAGATGTCATGGACCACCCAGTCACCGCACGCCTAGCCCGCTGGGGCCTCCCCGTCATCCTCATCCTCTACCTGATCGTGGGGTCCCTCTACGCGATCTACACCCCCAATTGGCAGGCACCCGACGAGCCGGCACACTACAATTACGTCAAGTTTCTGGCCGAAAACCATCGCTTTCCCGTCCTCAAGATCGGCGACTATCCCGCCGCCTACCTGGAAGAGATCAAGGCTGCACGCTTTCCAGAGCGGATGGGCGTCGAGCCGATCCGCTACGAATTCCACCAGCCACCCCTCTACTACCTGCTGGCTGTGCCCTCCTACTGGCTGGGGGACGGTGCACTCCTGCCCCTGCGGCTCTTTTCTCTGGCCATCGGCGCCGCTCTGCTGTTGGTCATCTGCTGGACTGTGCGCGAGGTAGCCCCCAACCGGCCCCTCCTCGCCCTGGGTACGACCGCATTTGTGGCCTTCCTGCCCATGCACCTCGCCATGACGGCGGCCGTGAACAACGACTCCCTGGCCGAGCTCTTCTTGGCGCTCAGCCTGCTGCTCGCCATCCGCTATCTGAAGGGCGCCCAAGGCGCCGGCGGCCAGCCCACCGGCCGCGCGGGCGAGCGGCGCCTTCTCTTCCTGTTGGGCGTGACCACCGGGATGGGGTTCCTGACCAAGACGTCGGACTATGTCATCCCCTTGGTTGTGCTCGCTGTCATCGCCCTACGGCACCTGTGGCTGGAGGCGGACCCGCCCTCCTGGCGTGGCACACTGCTGTCGGTGTTGTGCTACCTGCTTCCTGCCGCAGCGCTGGGCATGCCGTGGTGGCTTCGCAACGTCGCCCACTATGGATTCCCCGACCTGCTCGGGCTGGGCCGTCACGGCCAGGTCGTGGTTGGGCAGCTGCGCACGGCCGACTTTGTCGCACAGCAGGGGGCGGCGCGGCTTCTCCACGACTTTGCCGTGACGACCTTCCACAGCTTCTGGGGCCAGTTCGGTTGGATGGGGGTGCTCCTGGACCAGCGGCTCTACCACGCCCTGGCCATCCTCTCCGGTATGGCGATGACCGGCTTCCTGCTCTGGCTGGCGCGCGCCTGGTCGCGCCGCGCAGCCTCGCCATCCTGGCAGATCGCAGCCGGTGTGATGCTGGCCCTGTCGGGGCTCCTGACGTTGGCGACCTTCATCTGGTACAACACCGGCTTTCTCCAGCACCAGGGGCGCTACCTCTTCCCGGCGCTGCTGCCGCTTGGGCTGGCTGTGGCGCTTGGCTGGCGCGAAGCCCTCCGGCGCGAGCGCGCCCTGTGGATGGCAGCCGCCGCCCTGATAGCCGCCGTCGCGATCGAGCTCTCCAAGGAGCTACCCACCTCGACCCTTGCCATGCTGGTCGGCCTGGCCGCGTTCCTGGCCGTCCGGCGTTTCCTTCCCCCCAGGTGGACCGTGGCAGTGCAGGCCGCCCCCTACCTCCTGCTCGTGCCGGCCGACCTGGCCTGCCTTTTCCTCTTCATCGTGCCACAGCTCGGCGCCGGATAAGCCCCAGGGGCATGCCGTGATAGCCGACCTGCACGTCCACTCCCGGTGCTCCGCCGACGCCGAATCAAGCATCGCCAACTATGCCCGCGAGGCAGCGCGGCTGGGACTGGGCGAGCTGGGCTTTTGCGAGCATGCGGACTTTGATCCGCGGGACCGCAGCTGCGGCACGCTCGACCTGGAGCACTATGATCGGGAGATGGCCGCGGCAAGGGCCGCCGAGCCGGGAGTGCATCTCCGGCAGGGGGTTGAGATCACCTTCCAGGCCGGCCTCTCTGCCCAGATCGGCGCCTGGCTGGCGGCCCGCCCGTGGGACTACGTCGTCGCTTCGGTGCATCTCGTGGACTACCGGGATGGGTGGGCCATCATCTCCGAGCGCCCGGCCGTCGAGGCCTACTTCCGGGGCCACGACGTGCGGCAGGCCTATCTCCCCTACTTCGAAGAGCTGCTGAGGGCCGTTCACAGCGGGTTGGGCGACGTGTTGGGGCACCTGGACCTGGTCAAACGGCACGGGACAGAGGTCTACGGGGCATTCGAGCCCGCGGTCTTTGAGGAAGAGATACGGGCCGTGCTGCAGGCACTGATCGAGCGCGGCATGGCCCTGGAAGTGAACTCGTCAGGCATCAGGCAGGCGCCGTCCGAGCCCTATCCGGCGCTGCCCATTCTCAGGTGGTACAGAGAGATGGGAGGGGAGCGCATCACCACGGGCTCCGATGCCCATCACGTTCGGCACTTGGCTTCCGGGCTTGCCGAGGTGGAGGCCATGGCCCGCGAGGTGGGGTTCCGCGCACTGGTGACGTTCGACCGCCGGCGGCCCTCCTTCGTCGATCTTGGCCGGGCCGTACCCCATCTCGCACGGGGATAGCGCCCGGCGCCCGCCGCTCAACCAGAGGAGGTCTATCGAGATGCAGCACAGCCGATCTCACCTCGAGGAAATCGAGGACAGGTTCCTGGCTCCCTATGCCATGCGCAGCCGTGACTCGAAGGGTCGTGCCTACCCCGACCATGAGCCAGAATACCGCACCGCCTTCCAGCGCGACAGGGACCGGATCATCCACACCACGGCGTTTCGGCGGCTCGAGTACAAGACCCAGGTCTTTGTCATCTCGGAGGGGGACTACTACCGCACCCGCTTGACCCACACCCTTGAGGTCGCGCAGATTGGCCGGACCCTGGCCCGCGCCCTGGGGGTCAACGAGGACCTCACGGAAGCAATCTGCCTTGGGCACGATCTCGGCCACCCCGCCTTTGGCCACTCGGGCGAGCAGACGCTCAATGCCCTGATGGCCGGGCACGGGGGATTCGACCACAACCGCCAGACCCTGCGAATCGTGGAAAAGCTCGAAGAACGCTATCCCGGCTGGCCTGGCCTGAACCTGACCTGGGAAGCCCGCGAAGGGCTGGTGAAGCACGAAACCGAGTATGATGTCAGCGACGCACAGGGCTATGATCCGCACCTGGCCTGCTCTTTGGAGGGCCAGATCGCCAACATCGCCGACGAGCTGGCCTACACGGCCCACGACCTCGACGATGGGCTGCACTCCGGCCTGTTGAGCCTCAGGGACCTGCACGACGTGCGCCTCTGGGCCGATCTGGCGGCGCAGCTTGCGATACCCGATTGCGCCGAGCTGAGCCAGATAGACCGGCATCGCCTGGTCCGCACCTTGATCGGCTGGGGGGTGACCGATGCCGTGCAGGCCACCGCCCAGCGGCTCGCCGAGGAGAGTATCGACTCGGTCGCCCGGCTGCGGGAAAGGGCAAAGCCGGTCATCGGCTTCTCGGACCAGGCGGCCGTACTGATCCGTGAGCTCAAGGGGTTCCTCTACCAGCGGATGTACCGCCACTGGCGGGTCATGCGCATGGCCGCCAAGGCGCAGCGCATGCTGGAGGCGCTCTTCCGCGCCTATACCGAGGAGCCCGGGCAACTGCCCGAGCCGGTGCAGCTCCGGGCAGCGGCAGGCGACCCTCTCCAGAGGGTCGTGTGCGACTACATGGCGGGCATGACGGACCGCTTTGCCCTCGAGGAGTATGCCAGGCTCTTCGATCCTGCAGTGCGGGTGTAAAAGTGGCACGGCTTGGTGCGCAACCCTTCTCGCACCCGTGCGTAGAGTCAAGTGATGGGCGGGAAGAGCACGCTCCGGGAAGTACCAACTTGGCTCTGTGAGGTGGCAGGATGGACGTCGGAAGGGCATTCTCATTCGTAGTCGATGACAAGGATTGGGCAGTCAAGATCCTGATCGGTGCTGGCATTCTGCTCGCCGGCATCCTCTTCTCTTGGGTCTTGGTCATTCCCCTGATCGCCGCTGTGGCCCTGCTCTCCGGTTACTCGCTGGAGATCACGCGCCGCGTCATCCGGGGGGATGCGCAGCTCATGCCCGAGTGGAAGGACTGGGGCAAGCTGCTGGCAGATGGGCTGAGGGTGATCCTGGTATCGCTCATCTATGCCCTGCCTGCCATCCTGGTCGCATTGGCACTCGGCCTCCCGGGCGGCCTGCTTGGAGACTCGGGTTCACATGCAGCTCGGGCGATCGGGGAGTTTCTGTCGATCATTGCGAGCGTAATCTCCTTTGCCTGGGCCATCATCATCTCCTTCCTGCTTCCGGCGGCCATCGGGCGCATGGCAGACCGGGGAACCCTCTCTGATGCCCTGCGCTTCGGCGATGTGATTCGCCTGGTGCGCCACAACTTTTCGACCTACCTGGTCACCGTCCTGATGAGCTGGGTTGCATCGATCGTGGGTGGCCTCGGAAAGCTCGTCTGCGGCGTGGGCTGGCTGGCCACCATCCCCTACAGCGCCATGGTGACCGGGCACCTGTACGGGCAGGCCTATCTGGTCGCCCGCGGCAGCGCCGTCTAGTCGGCCTCACAAGCGGGCACTCGGCGACGTATCCAGATCCAGAACAAGGAGGGTAGCATGTTCTGTTCCAAGTGCGGCACCCCAAACGAGGATGGTGCCCTATTCTGTAGCAACTGCGGCGCGGCACTGGAAGCCGGCGAGCAGCCTGCCGCTGAGCCGGCGGAAGCGGTTGTGGCCGTAGCCGAAGAGACCGTGGACGCCGCACCTGCCCTGGTCGACGCCGGCATGCCCGGTGAGCCGGCCCTGGAGCAGGGGGCACCGGCTGTGCCCCCCAGGATCGAGACCGCCCGCCTGAACGGCCCGGAGCTGACGATACCCCGGGCTGCCGCATTGCCGGCGCCCGCGGCTGCCCCGCGCAAGCTGCTCCCGGAAACGGCGTTCCTCATCGAGTTTCTGGCTGGCATCTTTGGCCTGCTCGGAATCGGTTACCTCTTTTCGGGCAAGACCAACGACGGCATCGTCCGGCTGGTTGTCTGGCTGGTGTACACCGTCCTGGCCTGGGGCGTGATTGGTCTGCAGATTCAGAGCGTAATCGGCCTGGTCCTCACAGCCATTTGCCTGCCGATCCAGCTCGTCCTCCAGATCGGCGTCCCGCTCTGGTCGGCGAACAAGCTCAAGAAACAGCTGATTGCCGAAGGCTAGCGACCGCGGCATTCGATTGAAAGGAGAAAAGAAGCATGGACTGTCCAGCATGTGGCGCCCCAAATGAGGACAACGCCCTCTTCTGTGGAAGCTGCGGAACGACGCTCAGCCCGGCAGAGGACACCGCGCAGCAGACATTGGCCGAGGCGACCGCCGCCGTCGAGGCGGGCCGGGACGAGACCTTCGCGCCGGCAGCCACGCCCCGAGTGGCGGCACCCCAGCCAAGGGTGCCCGGGACCCTATACGCCGCGCCTGCCCCAACCGTGCCGACCAGCGGGCAGGCGATCGCATCGCTGGTGCTCGGAATCGGAGGGCTCACCTTTCTGCCCCTCGTGGGCAGTATCATCGCCGTCATCCTGGGCCCCATGGCCCGCAGCGAGATCCGCCGCCGCCCGGACCAGGTATCCGGAGACGGGGTCGCGCTCGTGGGAATGATCCTGGGCTGGATCGGCATCGGGCTCACGGTCCTGGGGCTGCTGCTCTTCGGTGCGATCACCGTGTGCGCCCTGGTAGGCGCATTCGGGGCTGCCTGGCCCGGGAACTAGCGCTCCAGGCCCGCAGGGAGGAATCATGGAAGCACTGCTTGGGATCTTTACCGCATTCGGCCTGGCCTCGTCGGCCGGCCTCAACGCCTACATACCGCTGCTCGTCGTGGCGATCCTCGGTCGCTTCACCGACCTGATCACGCTGACCGCGCCATGGAATGCGCTGGAGAGCTGGTGGGTGATCGGGATCTTGGCGGTTCTTCTCGTCGTCGAGGTCATCGCCGACAAAATCCCGGCCGTGGACACGATCAACGACACCGTCCAGAGTTTTGTCCGGCCGGCAGCCGGGGCCATCGTCTTTGCATCCAGCGCCGGGAGCATCAGCAACGTCCACCCGGTCCTGGCGATCATCTGCGGCATCCTGGCGGCCGGGGGAATCCACGCCGTCAAGGCCACCGCCCGCCCGGTCATCACAGCCACGACCGCCGGCATGCTGAACCCGGCAGTCAGCACGGCAGAAGACGTGACGTCGCTCGTCATTTCCGTGCTGTCCATCGTTCTGCCCCTGCTCGCCCTGATCCTGCTCCTGCTCCTGGTCGTCTGGTTCGCGCGCTGGGTCGCCGGGCGGCGAGCCCGCCGCGAGAGAGACCGGCTCTAGCCAGCCGCCCATCCTCCGAGCCCTCCCTGTCGCCAGGGAGGGCTCGGCTGCGTTTCCTGCGACCGTAGTGCAGGGCCTCGTACCCGTCCGTCGTCGCGTAGGGCCTCGTGCCCGTTCCTACCACCTGGCAGGCGATTGCAGCCCCCCCTGACTGATGCTATACTGGGCCCTATGCACGACACCATCGTCGTCCGGCCGCTCTGCCAGCCAGGCGAGTACCGAGCATGCCACGAGGTCCAGCGAGAGGCCTGGTCCTTTCCCGACCTTCTCATCATCCCCTACACGCAGCTCCTCACCATCCACCACAACGGCGGCGTCGTCCTGGGTGCCTTTGACGGCCCCCAGCTGGTCGGGTTTGTCTTCGGGTTCCTCGGCCGGGACCAGGCGGGCACACTCCACCTCTTCTCTCAGCGGATGGGAGTCCTTCCGGCCTTCCAGGGCAAGGGCATCGGCGAGCGACTCAAGTGGGCGCAGCGCGCATGGGCCCTGGAGCACGCCCTCGACCGCATCTTGTGGACCTTCGACCCCCTGGAGACCCCCAATGCCTACCTCAACATCGCCAAGCTGGGGGGCGTCGTGCGCCGCTACCAGCGGGACATCTATGGAGAGCACGACACACCCCTCCACAGCGGGCTGCCCACCGATCGCTTCCTCCTGGAGTGGGAGCTGAACAGCCCACGAGTCCTGGCCCGGCACGCGTCTCCCGCGCCCTCCCCATCTGCCGGCACCTGGCTTGCCGAGCTGGGCCGGCCCGTGAATGCGCCCACCCGGGACGAGCTGGGGTGTGCCGTGTGCGGCACCCTCGACCTTCGCCAGGATGCTGCCCTGCTGGTTGGGGTGCCAAGCCAGTGGCAGGCCCTTCGCAGGGCGAACGGTGCGCTGGCCGCAGAGTGGAGGCAGAGAACGCGCGAGCTGTTCGAGCACTACGTGCGCCTGGGGTATGCCGTCACCGGCTATGCCAGGGGCGACCCGTCGGACGTGTACAATCTTTACCTGCTGGAGCGCTCCGAGTCGAGCGGCCAAAAGCAGCCTCACAGGGGAGACCAATGAGAGCTATCGAAAACTACATGCTGGAGCGCCAACCCGAGATGGAGCGCATGCTGGAGCGCCTCGTCATGCTCGAATCGCCCACCTTCGACCGCGAGGCAGTCAACGAGGTGGGCACCGCATTGTCACAGGCATTCGGTGCGCTGGGCGGCACCGTCGAGCCGCTCCCCCAGGCCGGCTACGGCGACCACCTGCGCGTGACCTGGGGCGAGGGCAGCCGCCAGATCCTGCTCGTCGGCCACATGGACACCGTCTGGCCCATCGGCGAGACCCGGCAGCGCCCCTTCCTCGCCACCGGCGGTGGGTCAGCCGGCCCGCGCATCGGCACGGGGCCCGGCTGCTTCGACATGAAGGGCGGATTGGTCATCGGCCTCTTCGCGGTGGCAGCCCTCAAGGACCTGCGCTTGAGCCCTGCGCACCGCCTGGTCTTCCTCTTCAACTCCGACGAAGAAGTGGGCAGCCCCACCTCACGGCAGGCCATCGAGGCGGACGGGAGGCGCAGCGAATGCGTCCTGGTGCTGGAGCCGTCGCGCGAGGACGCGCTGGTCACCTGGCGCAAGGGAGTCGGCCGCTTCGAGCTGGAGATCAGGGGCCTTGCATCGCACTCCGGCGCAGCCCACGAGCGAGGCGTGAGCGCCGTTCAGGAGTTGGCGCACCAGGTCTTGCGGCTCGAAGGCATGACCGACTATGGGCTCGGCACCACCGTCAATGTCGGGATCGTGCGCGGCGGCTCGCGCGTCAACATCCGGCCCGAGTCCGCCTACGCCAGCATCGACCTGCGTGTCCTGACGCCGGAGGAAGGCCATCGCATGACCGAGGCAATCCGGGGCTTGAGCCCGGTAGACCCCAGGGCTACCCTGGAGGTGAGCGGAGGGCTCAACCGGCCGCCCTGGGCACCCTCCCCCGCCAACGACGCCCTGTTTCAGAGGGCGCGCCGGGTCGGGAGCGAGCTGGGCCTGGACCTCTATCCGACCGGCACGGGCGGCGGCTCGGATGGCAACTTCACCGCCGCTTTGGGCGTGCCCACCCTCGATGGACTCGGTGTGGTGGGCGAGGACGCCCATGCCCTCACCGAGTGGGTCGACCTGGACTCGCTTCCGCGCCGCGCCGCTCTGCTGGTCGGACTGCTCCTGGAGCTGGGAAAATGACCATCGTCTACCTTTCCCCGCACCTGGACGACGCCGTCCTCTCATGCGGCGGGGCCATCCGCCGGCAGGCAGCGCAGGGCGAGCCCGTGCTGGTCATCACGCTGATCACAGCGGACGTCGCACCGGGCACCCCTCTCTCTCCCTTTGCGCAAAGGCTGCACCGCGAGTGGGGCAGCCATCCCCAGCCCTTCAGCCTGCGGCGGGCGGAGGACCTGGCAGCCCTCACGCTGCTGGGCGCCCGCGCGATGCACCTCGAGTATCTCGACGCCATCTACCGCGCCGGATCCGACGGCGCCTGGATGTACACAGAGGGAAAGCTGCTCTTTGGGCCGGTGCGCGCCGACGACCCGCTGGCTCGCGAGAACGGAGGACAGCTTGCCACGGCATTGGCCCTGCTGCTCGAATCCACTGCCCTGCCGCAGCCACCCAAGCAGATCTATGCACCGCTGGCGGTGGGCGCACACGTGGATCACCAGATTGTGCATGCCGCGGCCAGGGCACTGCTGGACAGGGGGTATCCCGTCGCCTTCTACGAGGACTACCCCTACGCCAGGACAGAAGGCGCCACCGCCCTCGCCCTGCAGGCAGCGGGAGCGCGGGCTTGGCACATGGAGGCGCAGCCGCTGGAGGTGGTCGACCTGGAGGCCAAGGTCAGCGCCTTGGGCTACTACCGCAGCCAGCTGCCCATGCTCTTCGGCAGCGGCGAGTCCATGATCTCGCAGGTGTGGGCTTTCTCTGCGTCGCGCCGCCCCGCGGCAGGCCTGGCCGAGCGGACCTGGTGGCCGCAGGCACCCGAGCCGGCGGCCGGACCCGGCGCACAGGAGGGATGAGCAGTGGCAGACCTGGTCAATGTGGGGCTGACGGCCTTGGCCCATGGGGGCTCCGCCGTGGGGCGCTTCGCGGGGCGCGTTCTCTTTGTGCCCCATGCCATCCCCGGCGAAAAGGTGCGCGTGGAGGTCGTTGAGACCCACGACCGTTGGGCACGGGCGCGCCTCGTCGAGGTCCTGGTGCCATCGCCCCAGCGTGTCACTCCACCCTGCCCCTACTTCGGCCCCGGGCGCTGCGGTGGCTGCCACCTCCAGCACATCGCCTACGAGACCCAGGCCGAGCTCAAGCAGCAGGTCGTGGCCGACCAGCTCGCGCGTGTTGGTGGGCTGCGCCAGGTCAACATCCTGGACATCATCGCCGCCGAGGACCCGTGGCACTATCGCAACCACGTCACCCTGAGCCCGGTCCCACCCGGGCCGGAGGTGCCCGAACAGGCCCCCACCGGCAGCCAGGTGGGCTTCCTGACCGCCGACAGCCACACGGTCTTTCCTGTGGAGGGGTGCCTCATCGCCGACCCCCTGATCGACGAGGCATGGGGCGCGCTCGATCTCGACTGGCCCCAGCTCCGGCGCCTGACCCTGCGCTGTGGGTCCGCGACCGGCGACCGCATGGCGGTCTTTGAGCTGGAGCAGTACCAGGACTTTGAGATCGAAGTGGACCTGCCGGTCTCCTGCGTGATCCTGCTGGCCGATGGCGAGCCGGTGGTCCTGGTGGGCAATCGCTACCTAACGGAACAGGTCGCCGGCCGCGACTATCGCGTCTCTGCCGGCAGCTTTTTCCAGGTGAACACGGCAGGAGCCGAGGCTCTGGTCGCCGTCGTGCGCGAGTTCCTGGCGCCCAAGCTCAGCCACTCCCTGGTCGATCTCTACTGCGGGGGAGGGCTCTTTGGCCTTGCCCTGGCCGCAGAAGTGGGCCGCGTCACCGGCATCGAGTCTGCGCCCACTGCGGCCGCCGACTTCCTGCACAACGCGGCGGGGCTGGATGATGTGCGCCTCATCGAAGAGGGCGTGCAGACGGGGTTGGCCCGTGTTGAGGGCCCTGTCGACCTGATGGTGTTGGATCCGCCAAGGGCAGGCGCCGGCCCCGACGTGATCGCAGAGATCTGCCGCTTGGCGCCGCGGCACATGGCATACGTCTCCTGCGATCCGGCCACATTGGCCCGCGATGCTCGCCTGCTCACCGACGCGGGGTACCGCCTCCTGGCAGTGCAGCCGGTCGACATGTTCCCGCAGACCTTCCACATCGAATGTGTGGCGCACTTTGCGCGCTAGCCATGGCGGGCGCCGGGCACTTCGAACCCGCCGTGATCAAGCCGGCAGCCCAGTTGCCCACCGGGACACCCGGTGATAGAATGATCCTACTGTGAGCGACGACTCGGACAAGCCGTTGCACGTTGCGCTGAATGCGCACCTGCTGTCCCTGGCCGCAAGCTATCGCAGCGCGGGCATCAGCTGGTATGCCCAGAACCTTCTCCGCGAGCTGCCCTCCGTCGACCCCCATATCCAATACACTGTTTTCCTGAACGAAAAGGGGTACCAGGCCGCGCCCGGCCTCAGCCTCCGCCGCACCCGCCTCCCGGCGCACAACCCCGTCGTGCGCATCTTCTGGGAGCAGTGCATCCAGCCCTGGGCGCTCCTCCGCGAGGGAGCAGACCTCCTGCACGCCCTGGCCCTGGTGGGTCCCCTCATCGGCACCCGCCCCCTGGTCCTGACCATCCACGACCTCAGCTTCCTTCACTATCCCCAGAACCTGCCCGCAGCCCGGGGCCTCTACCTCCGCCTCTTCACAAAATGGTCGGTGCAGCGTGCGCAGAGGGTCATCGCCGTCTCGGAATCCACGCGGCGTGACATCCTGGATCGCTATGGTGTGCCCGAAAGCAGGGTCGACCGCATCTACTATGGCTTGGACCCGATCTTTCGCCCCCTGCTGCACGACCGTGTCGCCGAGTTCCGGGCCCGGCAGGGGCTGCCCGACCGCTTCCTGTTGTTCGTCGGTACGCTGGAGCCGCGCAAGAACGTAGCCCGGCTCCTTGAGGCCTACGCGCGGCTGCCCGAAGGCCGCCCACCCCTCTACCTCGTGGGCGGCAAAGGCTGGCTCTATGATGAGATCTATGCGCGGGTCGAGGCGCTGCACCTGGGCGAGGCCGTTCGCTTCGCGGGGTACGTTCCCGGGCAGGAGCTGCCCTGGTGGTACAACGCCGCCGAGCTGCTCGTCTACCCTTCCCTCTACGAGGGCTTTGGCCTTCCCCCGCTCGAAGCGATGGCCTGCGGGACGCCGGTCATCACCTCCGGCGTCTCCTCCCTTCCGGAGGTCGTGGGCTCGGCCGCCATCAAGGTGGACCCGACCGACACCCGCGCGTTGGCAGCCGCAATGGGCGAGGTGCTGGCAAGTGCAGACGTAAGGCTGGCGATGAAAGCTGCCGGTTTGGAACAGGCCAAGTCGTTCTCCTGGCAGCGAGCTGCCCGGGAGACCGTCGCCTCCTACCGGCACGCACTGCGCGGCCGCGGAGTCCAAGATGTTTGAGCGCTACCGTCGGGCTATGGCCCTTGCCTTGCCGGCACTGGATGCCGTGCTCATCAACATCGCCTTTGCCCTGGCCTACTGGATGCGGTACGACCTCCAGTGGTTTGCCGCAGTCGACCCGGCCTTCCGGGTTCCGTACAGGGCCTTTGTCCCCGTCTCCATGGTCTTGACAGGGCTTCTTCTCATCATCTACAAGATCGGAAGGGTGTACGACCAGCCTCGCGGTGCCTCCTGGTTCGACGAGTTCTATCACATCCTCACCGGGACGGCCACAGGCATCATCCTGGTTGTCTTCACCTTTGTCATCTTCTTCCAGCCGCTCTACTCGCGCCTCATCTTCTTCTACGCCGCCATCCTCATCGTGATCCTCCTGGGAGCCAGCCGGTCGGCCAAGCGCATCCTCCTCCAGCAGCTGCGCAGGAGAGGGCTGGGCGTGGACCGCGTGCTGATCGTGGGCGCCGGCGAGGTCGGGCGCACCGTGATGCGCAACATCGTTGCCCAGCCGGGGTTGGGATACCAGATCATCGGCTTTGTCGACGACGATCCCGAAAAAGGCGGGACCGACATCGGCCGCTTCAGGGCGATGGGCGAGACGGCAAACCTCCCGCGCCTGGTCCAGGACTGGGCCGTCGACGAGGTCATCCTCACCCTCCCCTGGATGTACCACCGCAAGATCGTCAGCATCATGGCTCAATGCGAGCGGCACAAGGTCCGGGTCCGCATCGTGCCCGACATGTTCCAGATGTCGCTCAGCCGGCTGCACACCGTCGATCTGGGCGGGGTACCCCTGATTGGCGTACAGGAAATAGAGATCAGCAGCGGCAAGCTGCTGCTGAAACGGGTCATGGACGTGGCCATCGCGCTGCTGGGACTGGTCTTCCTCTTCCCCCTTCTGCTCCTGATCGCACTGACCATTAGGCTCGATTCAAAGGGGCCGGTCATCTTCCGGCAGGTCCGGGTCGGCAAAGGGGAGCGGCTCTTCTCGATGTTCAAGTTCCGCTCGATGCGGGAGAACGCCGAAGAGGAGCAGGAAAAGCTCATGGACCAGAACGAGGCCAGCGGCCCCCTCTTCAAGATCCGCAACGATCCCAGGGTGACAAGGGTGGGCCGCTTCCTCCGCCGCACCAGCCTCGACGAGCTGCCGCAGTTCCTCAACGTCCTGCTGGGACAGATGAGCCTTGTCGGCCCACGCCCCGCCCCCCTCTCCGAGGTGCAGCAGTACCAGCCGTGGCACAAGCGCCGGCTGGAGGTATCGCCTGGCTTGACAGGCCTGTGGCAGGTATCGGGCCGCAGCGAGCTCACCTTTGACGAAATGGTACTCCTTGATCTATACTACATAGAGAACTGGTCACCCGGGCTGGATGTCCAGATCATCCTTCGGACAGTGCCCCAGTTCTTTTTCGGCAAGGGCGCGTATTAATCGAGCTTCCACCCCGCTTGCGTGGGTGGAGGTATCTCAGAAACCTTAGGAGGCAAACGAAATGTGGCGATGTGGCAATTGCGGATACGTATGGGATGGTGAAGAAGCTCCGGACGAGTGCCCCAAGTGCGGTGCACCCAAGGAGAAATTCGTCCAGATCGAGGAAAAGGCCGCCGAGCTGATCGAGCGCTCGCGCTTTACCAACAGCCTGCACATGCAGCTCTTTGGCCTGCTGGAACAGGTCATGGATATCGCCGAAGAAGGAATCGACGACAACCTCGATCCCAATTGCGTCAAGATCTTTGAGCGGGCCCTGGGCACAGCCGAGGCGCTGACCCAATCGATCAAGGCCGAGCTCCAGGGTCACATGAACAAGGGGAAGTGGGGCTAGTCCCTTTCTGGCCCTGAAAGTACTGCTGCAGAAGGGATAGGGCGGGACTCCATCCCGCCCTATTCTGATCCGCCCTCCACCAAGCGGCCCATCTGCACGTTCCAGACGCAGCACCGCACCAAAAAGTCGGCGGGAAAGACATGCAGGTCGGTCGCCGTCACCAGTGCCTGGTCGAGGCCCTCACCCAGCCGGTTCAGCAGGAACCGCTGGCGCCGGATGTCCAGTTCTGAGAGGATGTCGTCCAGGAGCACCACCGGCTGCTCGCCCGTCTCCCGGTTCATCAGCTCCACTTCGGCCAGCTTGAGCGACAGCGCCGCGGTGCGCTTTTGCCCCCGCGAGCCGTAGACGCCGGCATCCACATCGTCGATCAGGAAACGGACCTCGTCCCGGTGAGGGCCCACGAGCGTCACCCCAGAAGCAAGCTCGCGCCGTCGCTGCGCCTCCAGTTGAGCTCGAAAGGCCGCCTCAACCTCCTGCGTTCCAGCCTGCTCCTCATGCTCGACGCTGGGCAGGTATCGCAGGCGCAGCCGCTCTGCCCCGTCCGTCAGCTGCGCGTGGACACGGTGGGCCAGCTCATCCAGGACGACCAGCGCGCGCCGGCGGCAGACCACCAGGTGGGCGCCGTCCTTGATCAGCCGCTCGTCCCAAAAGGCCAGCTGGCCCGCATCCCCCCCACGCTCGCCCAGGTCACGCAGAAGGGCATTGCGCTGCGTGACCACCTCGTTGTAGCGCGCCAGGGCCGCGCAGTAGGGAGGATCGATCTGGCACAGGGTCACGTCCAGGTAGCGCCGCCGCAGGCCCGGCGCCCCGTACACCAGCGCAATGTCCTCGGGCAGAAAGAGGACCACGTTGAGATGCCCCAGCAGGTCCATGGCCCGCTTGGGGACGCCGTTGAGCCGGATCTGCTTCCGGAAGCGCCCCCCGTTGTTCGCCTCCTGCGTCAGCGTGATCTCGATGACCAAGCCGCGCTCCGGCCCCAGCTCAAGCGCGGCAGAGGTGGGCCCGGCGTGGCGTGACACCCGCCCCACCAGCCGGGCATACGGCAGCGGCTCATGCTCGGTCACCAGCCGGTTGACCACCTCGCGATCGGCCCCGGCATGCGGCGAGCGGGATGTCGCCAGGTAAAACACGGCCTCCAGGAGGTTGGTCTTGCCCTGCGCGTTATCCCCCAGCAGCACGGTGACCCCGTGCCCAAGGTCCAGGTCCAGCCGGACATAGTTGCGAAAGTTGTGCAGCGACAGGTGGGTCAGGTGCATGTGCGAATTGTAGCACAAACAGGCGCTCTATGGCGATCCGGATAGGGTGTATTGCCGTGCCGTCAGATCTGTGGCACAATTCGCACAGGGCAATGGGCCAGCTGGCTCACGCCCTAAAGGGAGGAACCTCCACGATGCATAGGTACGTCAAGAGCCAAAACCGGTGTCCTGTATGCCTGGTGCTTCTTGCCGTCTTGCTCGCTCTCCTGCTGGCGGGGTGCGCCTCTCGGCCCACCGGCCAGCTTCGCTACGGGCTGACACTGGCTCCGTCGGGGATCGATCCCCATGTGAACGCCTCCTCCGAGCTGGGCATCCCCCTCACCTCGGTGTACGACACGCTGGTCTACCTCGACCCGGAGACCAACGAGTTCGTCCCGGGCCTCGCCGAGCGTTGGGAGATTTCCGGCGACGGCCTGGCTTACACCTTCTATCTCAAGAAAGTCAAGTTCCACGACGGAACTCCGTTCAACGCCGAGGCCGTCAAGTTCAACCTGGACCGTATCACCAGCGAGGCGCTGGCATCGCAAAAGGCCAGGTTCATGCTCGGCCCATACGACAGGACAAAAGTCGTCGACGAGCGCACCGTACGCATCCTCCTCAAGCAGCCCTATGCACCTCTCATGGACTCGCTCAGCCAGGTCTACCTCGGCATGGCCTCCCCGACTGCCGTCCAGAAGTGGGGAGCGGACTACCAGCTTCACCAGGTGGGCACCGGGCCGTTCATGATGGCCGAGTATGTGCCCGGCGATCACCTCCTCCTCAAGCCAAACCCGGACTATGACTGGGGTCCGTCGGTCTACCGCCAGCGCCGCGCCAGGGTCGCCGAGATCGAGTTCCGCTTCTTCACCGATCCGGCCACCCGCTCGCCGGCCCTCGAATCGGGCGAGGCGGACATCATGGGTGAGATTCCGCCGCAGGATGCCAGGCGGCTGGCATCAAGCGCCGATCTCAAGCTCCAGGTGGTACCCATCCCGGGTGTCTCGCTCATGTTCTTCCTGAACACGGCCCGCCCGCCCTTGGATGACCTGCGCGTCCGCCAGGCGCTGCTCTATGGGACCGACCGCAAAGCGATCATCTCGACCGTGTTCCAGGACTTTTCTCCGCTGGCGTACGGGCCGCTGGCGGCCAACACCCTGGGCTACGATCCGGCCGTGCAGGCCTACTACCCGTACGACGCCGGCAAAGCCGCAGCCCTCCTGGCCGAGGCCGGCTGGGCCGACTCCGACGGCGACGGCACCTTGGACAAAGGAGGGCAGCCCCTGGCCTTGGAGGCAGTCCTGATGGGCTGGGGCTCGATGCCCGAGGCCAGCCAGCTCATGGCCTCGCAGTGGCAGGCCCTCGGCATCCAGATCGACAGCCGGGTCGTCAGCTACTCCGAGGCGCTCCAGGTGGCCGGCGACGGAAACTACCACCTCATCCCCTTCAACCTCTCGGGCAGCGACCCCGACATCCTGCGCAAGTTCTTCCACTCGACGGCCAGCTTCAACTGGTCCAGGACCAACGACACAGAGATGGACGGCTGGCTGGACGAGGCCTCTCGGCTCACCGACCGCGCGCAGAGGGTCGACCTCTACAGCCGGGTCCAGCGCCGGGTAATGGATGAGGCCCTGGTGCTGCCCATTCGCGACTATGTCAACCTGAACGGCGTCTCAAGCCGTGTACAGGACCTGCGCTACGACGGCCAGGGCTGGTTCCCATGGCTCATCGACGTAGGCCTCGCTGCCGCAGCCAAGTAGAAGAGGCCGGTTCTCGGCAGGCGCCGGAGCGGACATGCCGCGGCCGGCCGGCCCGGCCTGGATGAGGGAATGGCCGCCAGGTACTTTTTCAGGCGTGCGCTTGGGGCGATCTTTGTCCTCTGGCTGGCGGCGACCCTCGCCTTTGTCGCCCTCAAGCTGACCCCGGGCGATCCTGCCCAGGCGCTGTTGGCGGCATCGGGCGCCACGCCGGCCGAAATCGCCGCTCGGCGGGCCCAGCTCGGGTTGGACGATCCCCTCCCCCTGCAATACGGCCGCTACCTGTCCGAATTGCTCCGGCTCGACCTGGGTGAGTCGTGGCTTCACGGCCGGCCCGTCGGGCAGATGATCGCCGAGCAGCTCCCCTCCACCCTTGCGCTGGCGCTTGCCGCCACCGCCGTCGCCGTGCTGCTGGGGTTGCTCCTCGGCCTGCCGGCCGCCCTCCGCCGCGGGACCTGGGTCGACACGCTCACGACGAGCTGTGCAGTGATCGGCCTCTCGACCCCCACCTACTGGTCCGGCCTGCTCGCCATCCTGTTCTTTTCCCTCTACCTGCGCTGGTTCCCTTCCGCCGGGCAGGGCTCGCCCGCGCACCTCGTCCTTCCGGCCGCCGTCCTTGGCTTTGCCATGTCGGGGGCCATCGCGCGGGTTGTGCGTGCCCAGGTGGTCGAGGTGCTCAGCGCGAATTATGTCATCGCGGCCCACGCCAAGGGACTGACACGGCACCGGGTCCTTTTCGTCCACATACTGCGCAACGCCATGGGGCCCGCGCTGGCCGTGACCGCGCTCCAATTTGGCTTCATGCTCAGCGGCGCCGTCGTCACCGAGTCCGTCTTTGCCCGGCGCGGCCTCGGCAAACTGGCCGTCCAGGCCATCATCTGGCGCGATCTGCCCGTCGTCCGGGGGGTGATGCTGGTGGCGGCGGTTGCCTTTGTGCTCACCAACCTGGCGTCGGACCTGGCGCGTGGATGGCTCGACCCCCGGCTCCGGGAGGAGCTGCAGTGAGCGCCCGGGCAGTGGGCCGGCGCCGGCGCCGCTTCCGCCTGGTGCCGGCTGCGGCGGTGGCCTGGCTGTTGCTTGCCGGGATCATGGCGCTCCTGGCCCCGCGCATGGCGCCCCAGGGCCCCACCACGGCGGAGCCTGCCCGCGCGCTGCTGCCGCCGGGGGCGGGCACCCCTCTGGGGACCGACTTCCTCGGGCGCGAGATCTGGGTGCGCCTGGTATGGGGCGCCCGGTTGACACTCACCGTCGGAGCGCTAGCCGCCGGCCTGGCCGTTGCCATCGGGCTGCCGCTGGGGCTGGCGGCAGGGAGCCTGGGCGGTTGGGCCGACTCGCTCCTGATGCGCCTGGTGGATGGGCTGTTGGCCTTTCCGGGCCTTCTGCTCGCCATGGCGGTGATGGCCGTCCTGGGCGTGGGCATGGAGTCGGTCGCCGTCGCCGCCGGCCTGGCGGCCGCGCCCGCCTACGCGCGCGTGGCTCGCAGCGTCGCCCACGAGGTGCGCATCCAACCCTACCTCGATGCAGCGCGGGCCATCGGCTGCAGCCCGTGGCGCATTGCCATCCGCCACATCCTGCCGAATGCCGCCCCTGCCCTCCTTTCCTACGCCGGCGCGCAGCTCGGCTCGATCCTGCTCATGATCGGCGCGCTCAACTTTATCGGGCTCGGCGATTCGCCGGGAAGCCCGGAGTGGGGTATGATGCTCGCCGACGGCCGGGGCTACCTGCGCCAGGCGCCCTGGGCAAGCCTCTTCCCGGGGCTGGCCCTGACGCTGACTGTGCTCGCAGTGAACCTGCTGGGGGACGCCTGGGAATAGCCCGCGCCCGGCGCTTTGATACTGGGGGAAAGATGACACACGAAAAGGACGACTTGCTCCAAGCCGCCGGCCCGCTGATCGAGCTGGCGATTGCCGAAGACATTGGTCCGGGCGATGCCACCGGAGAGATCCTGCCGGCCGCACAGCACCTGCGCGCCGAGGTGACGGTCAAGGCAGCCGGCGTCTTGGCCGGCCTGCCGGTGATGGAGGCGGTCTTCCGCCGCATCGACCCGGGCGTCGAGTTCACCCCGCTGGCGGCCGACGGCCAAGAAGTCGTCCCCGGCGAGGTAGTCGCCGAGGTGCGCGGCCCTGCCCGCAGCCTCCTGGCGGCCGAGCGGACCGCGCTGAACTTCCTGCAGCGCATGTCGGGCATCGCCACGCTGACGAGGCACTTCGTAGACGCTGTCGCCACGGCCCACGCCGCCATCCTCGACACCCGCAAGACCCTCCCCGGCTTTCGCCTCCTCGACAAGTATTCCGTGCGCATGGGCGGAGGCCGAAACCACCGTACCGGCCTCTACGACATGGTCCTTATCAAGGACAACCACATCGAGGCAGCCGGCGGCATCGCGCCCGCCATCCGCCTTGCCCGCGCGCTGCACCCCGAGCTGCCCATCGAGGTAGAGGTCAAGAACCTGGCAGAGCTTCAGGAGGCGCTGCGCGCCGACCCGCCCCTCGACCGGGTCATGCTCGACAACATGGACCTCGAGACGATGCGCCAGGCCGTGCTGCTCACCGCCGGCAGGGTCGAGCTGGAGGCGTCGGGCGGCGTCACACTCCAGACCGCCGGCGCCATCGCCGCCACCGGCGTCGACTGCATCTCGGTGGGGGCGCTCACCCACTCGGTGCGCGGACTCGACATCAGCCTCGAAGTGACCGGTCAGGCTGCCCCAGGCCGACCGTCCGGCAGCGGCCCGGGCGAGCGGGCCGCCGCACTCAGGGCCGCGCTCGGCCGCCGTGCCCTGGTCCTCGGTCATCACTACCAGCGCGACGACGTGCTCGCCCTGGCCGACCTGCGGGGGGACTCCTTCCAGTTGGCGCGCGATGCCGCCCGGACCGATGCCGAGCTCATCATCTTCTGCGGCGTCCACTTCATGGCCGAGACGGCCGCGGTCCTCGCCCGGCCCGGTCAGGCGGTCTTGATCCCCGACCCGACGGCCGGCTGCTACCTGGCCGACACGGCCGGCCTCGAAGACGTCGAGCAGGCGTGGGCCCACCTCGATGCTGTGCTGGGCGGCGCCGAAGCCCAGGTCACACCCATCACCTACGTCAACTCCTCCGCCCAGCTCAAGGCCTTCTGCGGCCGCCACGGGGGCATCGTGTGCACCTCCAGCAGCGCCGAGCGGGCGGTCAGCTGGGCACTCGCGCAGCGCCCCCGCGTCTTCTTCTTCCCCGACCAGCATCTGGGGCGAAATACCGCGCGCCGCCTCGGCATCCGCCTGGACGAGATGCTTCTCTGGGACAGCGGCCGCGCCCCTGCACCAGGGGCAATCCGCTCGGCGCGGGTGGTCCTCTGGCCCGGCGCCTGCAACGTGCACCAGCGCTTCCTGCCCGACAGCGTCGCCCGCGTGCGCGAGCGCTGGCCCGGCATACGCGTGCTCGTCCATCCCGAGTGCCGCGCCGACGTAGTGGAGCTGGCCGACGAAGCCGGCTCGACCTCCTACATCATCCAGCAGGTGCAGGCCGCGCCGCCCGGTACGCAGTGGGCGATCGGCACCGAGAGCCACCTGGTACACAGGCTGCAGGCAGAGCACCCCGAGCAGACCATTGTCTCCCTCGCCGCCGTCCCGCCCTTCTGCCGCACCATGGCGCAGACCACCCTCAAGAGCCTCACCGATCTGCTCGAGGCGCTGGTCGCAGGCAGACTTGTGAACCGCGTGACGGTCGACCCAGAAACCGCTCGCTGGGCCAAGGTCGCCCTCGAGCGCATGCTGAGCGTGTAGCGAAATGCACAGCGAACAAGGCACCCTGCCCAACGAACAGCCCACCGGTCAGCCCGCGCCGGGCGCAGCTCTCCATTCAGGGTCGTGCGCCGAGCATTGCACCTTGACCGACGTCCTTATCATCGGCAGCGGGATTGCCGGGCTGGCTGCGGCGCTGCAGCTGGCACACGACAGACAGCGACAGGTATTGGTCATCACCCGGGCACAGAGCGCGGAAGAGACCAACACCCGCTATGCCCAGGGAGGCATCATCGCCCGCGGGGAGGGCGATTCGCCGGAGCTGCTGGCCCACGACATCGTCGCCGCCGGCGCCGGGCTGACCCTTCCCTCGGCAGCCCAGATCTTGGCCGAAGAAGGGCCGGACCTGGTGCACCGCCTCCTGGTCGAGGGTGCGGCGGTACCCTTCGACCGCGACGCAGGCGGCCGGTTGGCCTATGCCCGCGAGGGCGGGCACTCGCTCAGCCGGGTGCTCCACACCGGCGACTCGACCGGCCTGTCTATAGAGCAGGCCCTGCTGGCGCGCCTGCGGCAGTGTCCCAACGTCACCCTCCTCACCGGCGCGACGGCCGTCGACCTGATCACCTCGCCCCACCACATCCTCGACCCGCTCGCCGTCTACGAGCCGGTCACCTGCCACGGCGCCTACCTTCTCGACCGGCAGACCGGCAGCGTGCAGCGCGTGCTCGCCGCGGCCACCGTGCTCGCCACCGGCGGCCTGGGCCGCATCTACCGCTACACCACCAACCCAGAGGGTGCGCGGGCCGACGGGCTCGCCATGGCCTACCGCGCCGGGGCGCGCATCGTCAACGCCGAGTACGTCCAGTTCCATCCCACGACGCTCGCCCTTCCGGGGGCAGACAACTTCCTCATCTCCGAAGCCGTGCGCGGCGAGGGGGGACGCCTCTACACGCCCGACGGCCGCCACTTCATGGAGCACTACTCGCCCAAGTGGGGGGACCTGGCGCCCCGCGATGTGGTGGCCCGCGCCATCCACAGCGAGATGATCACCCACAACTACCCGCACGTGCTGCTCGACCTCGTCGGGCAGATGCCGCCACAGAGGATCCGCGAGCGCTTTCCGACCATCTATGCCGCCTGCCTCAAGGCAGGCGCCGACATCACGGCCGGTCCGGTCCCGGTCGTGCCGGCGGCCCACTACTTCTGCGGCGGCGTCATGGTCGACCCCTGGGGACGCAGCACGATCGCCGGGCTCTATGCCATCGGCGAGGTCAGCTGCACCGGCGTCCACGGTGCCAACCGCCTGGCAAGCACCTCGCTTCTGGAGGGGTTGGTGTGGGGGGACCGCGCCGGGCGCGACATCCGGTGCCGCACCGACCTCCATCTCGTGCCCGAGCAGCAGGTGCCCTCCTGGGAAGGCGTCGGCAACGGCTCAGCAGCCGATCCCGTCCTCCTCTACCGCGACAGCCGGACCATCCAGCACACCATGTGGCTCTACGTGGGGCTGGCGCGCAGCACACGCCGGCTGGCACGTGCCCTGCGAGAGCTGAGCCACCTGTGGGAAGAGATCGACGGCTTCTACCGGGCGACCCGCCTCAGCGATGAGCTGACCGGGCTGCGCAACATGGCCCAGGCCGCCTGGGTGGTCACGCGCGCCGCCTGGCACAACCGGGGCTCGCGGGGCTGCCACTACCGTGAGGACGCGCAGCCAGGGCACCTGGCCGGACTGGACGACATGCAGGCGGCCGAGGGCCCCGGAATCTACGAGTAGCTCGAAAGGAACACGCCCCATGCACTTTTCTCAGCCGGTCACCGACGTCATCCGGCAGCGCTTTTCGTGCCGGCGCTACCTGGACACGCCCATCGGCACCGCGGAGCGCAGCCGCCTGGAGGCTTTCCTCGCCGCCGAAACGGCCGGCCCTCTGGGCAGCACAGCCCGCTTCCACCTGGCCGCAGCCACGGAGGAAAGCCGGCAGTCGCTGAAGGGCCTGGGCACCTACGGCACCATCCGCAGCCCCACCGCTTTCCTCATCGGTGCCGTCCGGCCGGGAGAAAAGACCCTGGAGGGCTTTGGCTACCTCGTGGAAAAGGCCGTCCTCTTTGCCACCGATCTTGGGCTGGGGACCTGCTGGCTCGGCGGCTTTTTCACCCGCAGCAGCTTCTCGCGCGCCATCAAGCTGGGCCGGAAGGAAACGATCCCTGCCGTCATCGCCATGGGGTACAAGGCGTCCCCCACCGGCGAAGGGGACCTGTTCCGCCAGATCGCCCAGGGAGCGCACCGCCTGCCCTGGGACCAGCTCTTCTTCGATGGCGACTTTGGCGTCCCCCTATCGCCCGACAGGGCCGGATCGTTCGCCGAGCCGCTCGAGATGGTCCGGCTGGGCCCCTCGGCGTCGAACAAGCAGCCATGGCGGGTCGTGCAGGGCGCGGACGGCTTCCACTTCTACGTGCACAGGTCGTCTGGCTACCGGAACATGATCCGGCTGGCGCGCGTGGTGGACCTCCAGCGCGTGGACCTCGGCATCGCCATGTGCCACTTTGGCCTGACGGCGGCCGAGCTGGGGCTGCCGGGCACCTGGCAGGTCCGCGACCCGGGCCTCGATCGTCTCGACGGCCAGACCGAGTATGTAGTCACCTGGTCCCAATGAGACGCTGGTCATCCTGGGCGAAGCGAAGGACCTCGCCTCTGCCTTGCTGCCGCTCAGGGCGTCAAGGGTAGCCTGGAATGATCCACATCCAACAGCTTCCCGCATCGGACATCGCCCGGCTCGCCGAGATCGACCGCTCCGAGCACGTGCGCGTGGGCTACACCTACCGCGATGGGGTGCTCCAGGCCCGAGAGGTAGACTGGCACGTGCCGGCCTGGCACGCCGGAGACGGCCCTCACAGCCTGCAGGCCATGGTCCGGTTCTGCACCGAGGACCTGGAGGCAGGGGGCGTGCTGCTGGGCGCTCTCGACGGCGAGCATCTCGCCGGCCTGGTCATCCTTCGCCCTCCCCAGGACGGCCGCATGGCACACCTCGCCTTCCTGCACGTCAGCCGGCCTTACCGCCGGCGGGGGATTGCGGCGCGCCTGGTGGAAGAGGCATCACGGCTGGCCCGCCTGGAAGGGGCCCGCGCGCTGTACGTCTCCGCCACCGAGTCCGAATCGGCGGTGGGGTTCTACCTCAGCCAGGGCTTCCGGCCCACGGACACGCCCGATCCGGTGCTGTACGCACTGGAGCCGGAAGACATTCACATGATCAAGGAGTTGTAAAGGATGAAACCACGTGCCAACGGCTTCTGGCCCTGGATTGCCGGCCTGGTCGCCGGCGGGGTGGTCGCTGCCGCGTGGCAGGTCTACCGGCGCAGGCCGCTGGAGCGCAGCGCCTGTGCGGAGGAGCTCGACGACCGGGAGGTGGCACACGCCTTTGGGCGCATGGCCCGGCTGCCCCAGTTCTGGCTGCTGCGCCGGATCGCCATCCGCCGCGCGCTGGCCCTGAAGCAGGAAGGGCACGCGGCAGACCTCGGCTGCGGGCCGGGCGACCTCGTGATCGAGCTGGCACACCTGGCGCCGGGGCTGCACGTCACCGGCATCGACCTGTCGCCCGAGATGCTCGCCCAGGCTGCGGCGCGGGCCGAGGGATCCGGCGTGGGCGACCGGGTGGACTACCGGCCGGGCGATGCGCAGAGCATCCCCTTCCCGGACGGCTCACTCGACCTGGTCATCAGCACCTTCTCGCTGCACCACTGGTCCGCCCCTGTCGCCGTGTTCGACGAGATTGCGCGCGTCCTGCGCCCGGGAGGGGCCTTCGTGATTTTGGACCTCCGGCGCGACCTGGCGGCCCCCTTCTACCTGCTGCTCTGGTTTGCCACCAACGTCGTCGTGCCTGCCGCGCTGCGCCATGTCCGGGAGCCCCTGGGCAGCCGCAACGCCTCCTACACGCCGCAGGAAGCGGCCGAGCTCGCGGCGCGGTCCCGGCTGCGCGGCTGGCGCGTCACGCCCGGGCCGCTCTGGCTGACGGTCGAAGGCATCCGGCTGCCGCCCAGGCCGTGATGTAGCCCGTTGTGGGCATCGCCCTCCTCGCACTATAGCCCTTTGTGGGCGCCGTCGCCCTCGTAGTGTAGCCCCTTGTGGGCGTCGTCCTCCTCGTAGTGTAGCCCCTTGTGGGCGTCGTCCTCCTCGTAGTGTAGCCCCTTGTGGGCGTCGTGCCATGGCTCGCTATGGGCGTCAGAAAGGGCACCAGTCCCCCTGCTGCGGAACCACCGCCCCCTCCTGGCCCTGCTTTGCCTGCGGCCCGATCCATGGTACCCTGTCGGTAGAAAGGAGCCCTGCCATGCCACAGAAAGAAGTGATCATCATCGGCGCCGGCCTCGCCGGCCTCTCGGCCGGTGTCTTTGCGCAGATGAACGGCTATCGAAGCCGGATACTGGAGCACGGGGCTCAGCCCGGCGGCGTCGCCGCGTGGTGGAAGCGCGGCGCCTACACCTTCGACGGCGGCATCCACTTTGCCATGGGGCACACCCCAGGCACCGGATACTACCAGCTGTGCGAGCAGCTCGGCATCCTGCCGGCCGTCAAGCTGGTCGGCATTGAGACCTACGGCCGCTTCCTGCACCAGCCGAGCGGTTGGAGCGTGACCATCACGCGCGACCTCGGCCGGCTCGCGGCCGACCTCAAGGCGCGCTCGCCGGCCGACGGGCGCCTGGTCGACGAGATCGTGTCCGCCGCGCGCGGCATGCGGGGCTACGACCTGGGCGGGCTGGGCATGAGCACCCCGCCCGAAATGTCGGGCCCGCTGGACCAGGTCGGCCAGATGTGGGCCATGCGCAAGTTGCTCAAGTACATGGTCGGCAGGCTGGGCCGGCCCATGTCCGGCTATGTGCAGGGCGCGCAAGACCCGGTGCTCGGCCTCTTCCTCGAGAACCTCTTCCTGCCCCAGTCGCCCGTCTTTTTCGTCGCCATGCTGCTCGCCATGCTGGCCGAGGGGCAGCTCGCCTTCATCGAGGGCGGCTGCCAGGCCTACGTGGGGGCCATCGAGCAGCGCTACCGGGCGCTGGGCGGCGAGATTGCCTATCGCTCCACGGTCAAAGAGATCGTGGTCGAGGCGGGCCGTGCCGTCGGCGTGCGGCTGGCAGGCGGCGGCGAGGAGCGTGCCGGCGCCGTGATCGCCGCCTGCGACGGCCGCAGCGTCCTCTTCGACATGCTGGGCGGCCGCTGCGTCCCCGAAAAGGCCCGGCAGCGCTATGCCACCTGGCAGACCTTCAAGCCGCTCCTCATGGCGACCTTTGGCGTGGCGCGTTCCTTCCCCGGCGAGCCGGCCTTCACCACACTGGTCCTCGAGCGGCCCTTCACCATCGGATCAGAGACCATCTCCGGCCTCTTCATCCGCCTCTTCAACTACGGAGGGGACTATGCGCCGCCCGGCAAGTCGGTGCTCCAGGCCACCATCGAGACCGGGTGGGAGCACTGGAACACCCTGCGCCGGCAGGACCCGGCGCTCTACCGCGCAGAGAAAGAGCGGGTAGCCGGGGAGATCCTTGAGCGGCTCGAGGCCGTTTATCCCGGCCTGTCAGGGCAAGTCGAGGTGTCCGACGTCGCCACGCCCTACACCACCTGGCGCTACACCCTCAACCACGAGGGGGCGTGGGAGGGCTGGCTCATGACGGCCCGTGCGATGCGCACCTCCATCGAGCGCACACTGCCCGGGCTGGAGCGGCTCTACCTGGCCGGCCAGTGGGTCATGCCGGGCGGCGGCGTCCCTCCGGTTCTCTACTCCGGCCGGCACGCCGTGCAGCTCCTCTGCCGCGACGACGGGAAGCCGTTCGCTCCCTAAGCCGCGTTTCCATACCCGGCCCCACTGCTGCGGCGCTTCTCGTCCGTGGTCCATGGTCTATCGTCCATGGTCCGCCTAGCTGTAGGCCGGGTTTCCATACCCGGCCCTACCGCTGCGGCGCTCCTCGTCCGTGGTCCGCCTAACGAGCGGTCCCCTGGGCCCCTTGGGCACAGCGGAAACCGAGGTCACCGCCGGCGTCGACCGGGTCCAGCTCGACACGGTAGGTGCCGCTCACCCAGTCAGGAATACTGAACCAGCCGCCCCCCCGCGCGACCTTGTGATCCCCGGACGCCGGCCCCGTAGGATTCCTCTGCCGCCTCGAAGGATAGTCACCGTACCAGTCGGCCACCCACTCGCTGGCATTCCCCGCCAGGTCCAGCGCGCCGACCCAGCTCGCCCCCGCGGAAAAGCTCCCCACCGGAGCCGTCCCAGAGAAGCCGTCGTCCACCGAAGGGTCCGCCCATCCATATCCGCAGGCCGCATCGCAGTAGTTCAACCGGCTGCCATCGAACTCATCGCCCCAGGGATAGAGCATGCCGTCCGGTCCGCGCAGCGCGTACTCCCATTCCGCCTCTGTCGGCAGCCGCCCACCGGCCCACGCGCAATAGGCCGCTGCCCCATACCAGGTCACCTCGGTCACCGGGTGATCGGCGTACTCCGCCTCCGGCAGGAATCTGCCGTCCACCTGCTCTATCCTGCAGGGCGAGTGCTCCACACGCAGCCACGGAGCGCCCCCCTCGGCCTGGTTGCCCACAGCGTCCAGGAAGAGGGCATACTGCGCATTGGTCACCTCCGTGCGGTCGATCCAGAAACCCGCCAGGACCACGGCGTGCGCCGGCGCTTCACTGGCAGCACCGCCCGCCCGTCCCATGCGGAACTCGCCCGCCGGCACAAAGAGAATCGCCATCCCATCCGAAAGCCGGGTGGAGAGCTGGCCTGGGGGACAGTCGACCGGCGCCGGCGCGCGCCCGCAGGAGGCCAGGGGCAGGAGGGAGAGGAGGAGGGCAAACGCCAGCGCCATCGACCGCTTACTCATCCCGCTTTCTCCTGGCTCAGGGCTGGCTTGAGGACCTTTCTCATCGGCTGCCATTCCAGCCCACGGCCCTCAAAACTCCGCCCTGTCCTCACCCCAGTCGACCGCCGGTACCCCATGGTCAGATAGATCTGGGCGAGCACTCTCCCATCACGCCCTCGAACGCATCGGTCTGGAAGGGAGAGGACCCAGGCCTGAGGGAGCAGCGTTGTCGGGCAGCGCTCGTTGGGCGTGCGGTGTGCGTCTAGCCAAACACCCACCATGTGCGCCCGTCTGCCGAGGTGCAGGCCAGGCGCCGTTCGAGGCCCGCCGCCTCAAGCAGTGCGGCCTGGCGTGCATTCTGCTGCCAGACGGGGTACAGGATGCAGTCAAAGACCCACTCCGCCTGGAACCACTCGCGCAGGACAGCCAGAAGATCCTCCTCCAGGTTGCTTGCCAGCTCGGACGCGCGAACCCAGAACCCAACGTCCGCGGCGCAGGCTGTCTCTTTGCACAGCGCGCTCTCCTCGGGCGGCACAGCCGTCACATACACACATCCCAGGCACCGGGTTCCCCCCGGGTCCAGGACGGTGAAGGTGAACGCCCTGCGCTCGATATGCTCACGCTCATGGCGCTGGAGGTCGGCGAGGTTCTCCGCGAGTGTGAAATCGTCGGCTGGCCACTCTCCCTGGCTCCAGTGGCGCAGCATCGCCGCGTCGGACATGACCGCCTCATAGTCCAGGTCCACATCGGTCGCCCGCAGAGGGCGCAGTTGGAAGCGGCCTGTCCGCTTTTCTTGCGGCACGGGCAAGTGAGCAGGGTAGAACTCCATAGGTTGGACGTCCAGGGGGTCAGGGCGTACGCCCGGGCCCGGAACGCACCTACGGCGTGGGCTTCTGCTTGTCCTTCTTCTTCTTGGCGTCCTGTTCCTTCTTGCTTGCCTTTTGCTTCTGGACCTTGCTCTTGTTCTTGTCCCCTTTGTCTCCCATCGTGCTGCCTTTCTTCATGGATCGCACTGCCGTGCGGGATGCAAACGCGTGACGATGGTCGTTTCAGCGGTTGCCAAGTCTATCTTATCCCCGAACCGCGCAGAGCGCAAGAAATCGACCTTCCCCCAAAAAAGTGGACGAGAAGATGGTCCGATTTCAGATCTGTGGTACAATCCAATTCTCGGAGAGACCTGGTGGGTAAGCAAAGAAAGTCATATGGCTGCCGTCGATCCTCGCGCCGGCGGCGGGCTAGGAATGGCGGTCGCGGGAACGGCAATCTCGGGGGAGGGTGACGACAGATGATTCCGAAGCACCTCTTTGGGCGAACGGGGCACGAGAGCACGCGCGTGATCTTCGGCGGGTATGCGCTGAGCGGGGCGACGCAGGCGGAAGCCGACCGCGTGCTGGAGCTGCTGCTGGCGCACGGGGTGAACCACATCGACACAGCGCCCCGGTATGGGGACGCAGAGAAGCGCATCGGGCCGTGGATGGAGCGGCACCGGGAAGAGTTCTTCCTGGCGACCAAAACGTACAACCGCACCTACCGGGGGGCGTGGGCTGACCTGCGGCGGTCGCTCGAGCGGCTGCGCACCGAGCGCATAGACCTGTGGCAGATGCACGCCCTGACGGGGACGGCCGGCTGGGAGCGGGCGATGGGACCCGGCGGGGCGATGGAGGCGCTGGTGGAGGCGCGCGACCAGGGCCTGGTGCGGTTCCTCGGGGTGACGGGGCACGGGCCGCACGCGCCGGTCATGCACCTGCGCAGCCTGGAGCGCTTCGACTTCAACGCGGTCTTGGTACCCTACAACTACCTACTGATGAGCGACCCGCGCTACGCCGCGGATTGGGAGGCGCTGGCAGAAAAGTGCCGTGAGCGGGGCACGGCGTTGCAGACGATCAAGTCGGTCGCCCGGCGGCCGTGGGCGGGCCGCACCAAGACCCACAACACCTACTTCTACGAGCCGCTGGTGGACCAGGCGGCGATCGACCGGGCGGTGCACTGGGTGCTGGGGCATCCCCAGGCGTTCCTGATCACGGCCGGGGACATGGGGGTGCTCCCCGGGATCCTGGACGCAGCGGGACGCTTTGCGGGGCGGCCCTCCGATCCCGAGATGGCGGCGGCCGCTGCGGAGCTGGGCATGCAGCCGGTTTCCGGGTGAGGCGGGATGAACAAGCCAGCGCTCGCTAAAGTCCACCCCGCCTCCGACCCCCTTAGCCGCTCCGTCCGCTACCCGGTACGCCGTCCTCGACACCCACGTCATGGCCTGGCTCCGCCCGGTCTTCGCCACCGACCTCAGCCAGCCTCCCTCCGACGAGGCAGAGTGCGCCAGGCGCGAAGCCCACGCCCTGGGAATCTACCAGTATTACTGCCCCAGGCACCTCTCCCTTGCCGAGATAGACCTGCGCATCTGACGAATCCAGTCTGGACGGCTAGACGGCCAGGACCTCCTGGACGTCTAGCAACGTGGCTACGGGTTCGACCCCCGGCGCCCACCCAGTTCTCAGAAAGTGAGCCCGGCTGGATGGCCGGGGCTCTGTTCACAACCCGAGAGCCAGTCCGCGCACGCCCTGTGCCACGATCCAGGTCCCCGTCTCCCCATCCAGCGCGCGGGCGATGTTCGCCGGATCGGTAATGAGGGCCTTGCCTTCCGGATGAGCATCCAAGAAGGAAAGCACCGCCTCAATCTTGGGGCCCATGCTGCCCGCTGGGAACTGCTTTCCGGCAAGATAGGCCCGCGCCTCAGCGGCTGTCATCCGATCAAGCCACCTCTGATCGGGCGTGCCAAAGTTCACTGCCACCTGAGGCACACCTGTGGAGATCAAGAACAGGTCAGCTCCGAGTGCCTGGGCCAACAAGCTACTGGCCCGATCCTTGTCAATCACAGAATAGGTACCGGCCAGCTCGCCGCTCTCGTTTTCGAACACAGGGATTCCACCACCGCCAACGGATATGACCACGAAACCGCGGTCGATCAGTGTCTGGATGGCGTCGAGCTCGATGATCCGCTGAGGGATTGGCGATGCGATGACGCGACGCCAACCCCGGCCCGCATCCTCGATCACCCGCCAGCCCTCCTTCTCGAACTTGCGTGCCCTCTCCTCGGAGGTGAACCCCCCGATACCCTTGGTGGGGTTCTGGAAGCCGGGGTCGTTGCGGTCCACCAGCACCTGGGTGACGACGGCCGCGATGGGGCGGTTGATCCCGCGACGCCTGAACTCGTTGCCCAGCGCCTGGGCGATCATGTATCCGATAGAACCTTGGGTGTCGGCGCCGATCAGATCGAGTGGTGTCGTGTGCACTTCCGACTCGGCCAGTTCGTTGCGGCGAAGGATGAAGCCCACCTGGGGCCCATTTCCATGGGTGATGACCAGGTTCCAGCCGCGCGCGCTCATGTCGGCCAGGTGCCTGCACGTCTCGCGAACCGCATTCCACTGCGACGGCACATCCTCATGTCCGGGGTCTGTGATCAGGGAGTTGCCGCCGACTGCGACCACGGCCGTCCTTCTTTGGTTGTCGATCATATCTCGCTCGGTCCTTGACTTCCTGTCCGGTAGTTCGCACCACCACCGTAGCACAGTTGGTCTTGCCTGGGGCAGGTCAGCGTGCGGTAGCATCTATTCGCCAGTCAGCACTACGCCCGGCGACCAGACACAGGTCAGGTACGTTGCTGCGCGCCACTCGCAGAGGCTGAAGCTCCCCAGGCTAGGGGCTGGGGTAGCAGATCTCCTCGCTATCGATCTCCGACATCTCCACCATCCCATCCATCTCGACGCTCTTGCCGCGCCTCAACAGAATCACGGGTGCCCGGCATCTTGGGCATGATCCGAGCACCGCTTCGAGGTCGCCTCCGGCGAACCCAAACACCCCCGCCTCGTAGACAAACCTCGAGTGCGAGCGCAACTCGACTTCCGACTTGCAGCTAGGACATTTCATCGTGGTTCCCCCTATTCAGAGCAGTACTACCGTGAAGCTCCAGGCCCAGCCCGCCCTCCAATCAGATCGACGAGCCCCAGTCTCTCAAGACATGCTTTCGTGGGCTCCCCCGTCCTCGGATCCCACCCCATCATCTCGTAGTAGCGGCTCAGAGCCCAATCAAAGGTCTCTGGTGAGCACCCCGCCCCGGTCAGCGGACCGCTCTCGAAGGGCTGCATGAGCCGCGGGGGAAGCCGATCATCGGCGCGAGTGAAGCCTTCGCGTAAGTTGAACAGCCGACTCAGGGCCTGTGCCCGCTCGCCAACCATCAGTACGTCCTCGATTGAGTACTCGACCCCAGTGACCGCGCTCAGCGCCTCGGCAAGATGATGGTACCGGTACGGGTAGAACAGGCAGACCACTGCGCAGTCGTTGAAGTGCTTCCACCGCAGCTCATGAAAGAACAGCTGCAGCTTACGCTCGCTCATCTCGCCCGGAGGGAGCGGACCCGTTTCGTACACTGCATTGACCCGCTCCACCCCTTCACCTGCACTGGCATAGTGCACATCGTGGATGTTCATCATGTGATCCGCGCCCACTGGAGCTACAGCGTAACCGACGCCCTGCGCGACCTTGAAGCGGGGCTCGTGCATAGGCAGCTCCAGACCCTTCACGTGGAGCGCGATGTCACCAGCGCCTTGCCCAATCTCGGCCGCGAGCTGGCGTACGCCGTTCGCCATCCTGTCTCCGAATCCTCGCCGCTGACCAATCAGCTCCACGCCCTCGATGATGGCCATCGGGTCCCCCCAACGTGGAAGATAGCCATCCGTGTCGGCACTTGTCAGCAAGCCTAGCTCGACGCACTCCATGACAAAGGCGAGTACGACACCAACCGAGATGACATCCAACCCGTACGCGGCGCATAGTTCGTTCGCCTTGCAGATGGCGGGTAGGTCATCGATCCCGCAGTTCGACCCAAGAGCAGCCACGGCTTCATACTCGGGTCCGCCATAGGCCGGATCGACGCTGTAGCGACCCTGGGGATCCTCATAGGAAACGACCTGTTTGCAGTGGATCGGGCATGCCGCGCAACTATCTCGCTCACGTGATAGCGTCTCGACCAGCTTGTCCCCGGATATGTTCTCCCAGCCTTCAAACACCGGATCCCGGAAGTTCCGAGTTGGCAGTCCTCCGGCGAGCGCCAGGCCGCGGAGAGCGATCGTAGTACCCACATTCACCGCCCAGCTGGTCTTCGTCTTGTAGTTCTCGACCAGCCACTTGGCTACGGCATTGAAACGCTTACGGTCTGCGATCTTCGGCGCCGCGTTACCCGACACCGCCACTGCCTTCAGGTTCTTGCTACCCATGACAGCGCCAAGCCCTCCGCGCCCTGCCGCACGACACACATCATGCATTATGACGGAGAAGAGGCAAAGGGACTCACCCCCAATCCCGATCTGAGCGACCCTGATCTTCGCGTCTCCCAGTTCCTCACGGATCAGTGCCTGGGTCGCAACGGTGTCCTTGCCCCAGAGATGCACGGCAGGGCGAATCTCCACCTGGCCCGCACTGACAACCAGGTATACGGGCCTCTCCGCCCTCCCATGGATGACCAGAGCATCAACTCCAGCCCTTTTCAGCTCGTGGCCAAACCACCCACCCGCCTCACTGCTGGCAAGGGCACCCGTGAGTGGCGACTTGGCACCCAGCCCATGCCTCCCGCTTCCCGGCAACCCGGTTCCCTGAAGGACGCCGGGAGCGAAGATCAGCAGGTTGTCTGGGCCCAGCGGATCGGTTCCCGGGGAGAGATCCCTGAGCAGGAGATAGGAAACCAGCGCCCGTCCACCAACCAACTTCCGGTAGATCTCGACGTCCGGCGTCTCGGTCTCACTCACTCCGGTTGTCAGATTCACGTGAAGAATCTTGCCGTGAGTACCACCCAACGATATCCGCTCACTCATGTGTGGGAACCCTTTCAATGTCTGGATCAGGCCTTGGCGCAACTACCCGCCACTAATAAGCTCAACCAGCACGACTTCATCTCCGGCTGCCAGAACCAGCGTAGGATCAGCCAACCGGCCGTTTACAAGCGCAGCCACTGCAGTACTGTCCCTGATCTGCAGGCCTGCAATGACTTCACCGACGGTGAGGCCGGCCTCGACCACAAAATCGCGGCGTTGCCGTTCGTCAAACAACCCTTTGGCACTGACGCGAACCGCTCCCACAACAGCTCCTTGGCTTCAGGGACCAACGATCAGGCCGCGGCTCGCTTCGACGGCCTCCAGGTTCTGTTCGGCGTACGATCCCCCATCTGCCAGAGCCTCTTGCAGCGCTTCGACTGGAAAGACCTTGGAATGGCGCAGCACTTCGGCAAGTGCCATGATGGCCCAGTACTCCTGCTTCCGCCCCCATCCCCCTCCTGCCCGGTCAAAGTCCAGGACTACCTGCTTCGCACCGGTCTCTACAGGCAAAAGGCGCGAACTGATGTAGAGGCTGTCGTCCGGCGTGAGCTGCTTGACTTGCTCCCTGACCACGTTCAGGCCTTCCGGGAACAGCGCTACCATTACGTCAGGTTTGGATATCCCGGTGAACAGGATCTCATCTGGACTGAGGATTACCGTGGATGTGGAGTATCCCGTTCCCACGGTTACCGGATAGGCGTTGGATTGGCTAACCCAGAGCCCGGATAGCACCGCTCCTCGGCAGAAGGACGTCGCAGCCGAGATGATCTTCTTGCCGGCCGCCCCAGCCACCACACAGCCCGTTCTCTTGCCAAGGCCGTTCCCGTACTTCGGCAGCACAGGACTGGCCCGCAGTGCAGGACGACCTACCTCTGCTGCACTGTCAACCCGGTACTCGCGACTATACTCGGGCCGCTGCTCCCGGTGGATGATGCCGGTCTGATAACCGAGTGACTCCAGTGCGCTCTCCAGCTGCTTCCTGCCATACCGGTTGTTGGGGACGTAGTAGGAGGTGCAAAGCTCCCAGACATCCACCAGGGAGAACCCCTCGTTGGAGATTGCCTCGGCCAGCAGGTCAGGCAAGCCCTTGTCGAAGGTGGTTGTCCGTGCGACAAAGCTGGCACCATTCACCGCCACTGTGGCACAGATGTCGAGAGGCCGCTCTAGGTGCCCATGTCGAGTGGTCGAGGTTACCGCACCCTGTGGAGTCGTGACCGAGTGTTGGCCTCCGGTCATCCCGAAGTTAAAGTTGTCGAATGCTAGAACGGTCAGACCGATGTTGCGCCGAGCGGCATTGAGCACGTGATGCCCCCCGATACCAAAACCACCGTCGCCCATCAGGACGATGACTTTGAGATCCGGATTCGCCAGCTTTATACCCGTGGCGTAGGTGGCAGCCCGCCCGTGCAGGCCCAGCATCCAATTTGTCGCAAAGAACTCCCTTGTAAGAGCAACGCAACCGATATCGACTACCACAGCCACCTTGCGTGGATCCAACTGCAGCTTGACCAGGGCAGCATTCAGTTGGTCCATAATGATCGCATGACCACAGCCAGGGCAGAACGGATATGGCTTCATGCTCTCGTTCAGATAGGTCTGGATCGCTCCCTCGGTCATAGGATGCCTCCCCGCCCCAGGATTTCGGCCGGCGACACAAGGTCACCTCCCACTCGATGCACTCCCACTACCTCTTGGTCGTCCCGGGCCAGGCGCTCGATCTCCAGGCGGTACTGTCCAAGGTTCAGCTCGACCACGACCGCCCGGCGCACGTCCATCATTGCATGAAGGATCTCCCGCTCCGGGACCGGCCACAGCGAGTACACAATCAGGGACGACACTTTCTTGCCCGTTCCGCGCGCCACGCGAACAGCCTCAACAACTGCGCCTGCCGTAAGACCATAGCCGATGATGAGGGTCTCTGCCCCCTCCTCAAGATCTGCTTTCACCAGGGAGATCTCGTCAAGGTGCTGGTCGATCTTGGCCGCAAGGTGCTGATTGAGCCATGCGAAGCCCGCAGCCCCTTTGGGACGAAGCACGAACTCGTTGTATGAGGCAACGCTCAGCCGGACCTGGTGGGGACCGCCCATGTGGGCCATGGGCGGCACATCGTCCGGCTTCTGGATCCGGTAGGGGACAAAGTCGGCATCAGCGGGCACAAGTTTCCTCTTCCTGACGGGGACTTCCTCGTACGAGTCCATCTCCACCGTGGCCTTGGTGACTGCCAGTTCCTTGCAGATTGCCACAAAGACAGGCGTTCTGAACCGCTCTGCAAGGTCAAAGGCTCGTCGAGTCAGGTTGTAGCACTCGGGCACGTTGGTTGGCGCTAGGACGATGACAGGGTACCCTCCTGAAGTACCCCAGCGCAGAAACTGGATGTCGCCTTGAGCCGTGGTGGTCGGGCCACCGGTCGCCGGTCCCATGCGCTGGACATCGATAATCACCATGGGCACCTCGCACATGATGGCTGCACCGATGTTCTCGCTGTAGAGGCTGATACCTGGCCCACTGGTCGCCGTCATGACTCGCGCGCCGGCCACAGCCGCGCCGATGCAGAAGCCAATGGATGCGATTTCGTCTTCGCCCTGAATGGCCACACCGCCCACCTTCGGCAGTTGGTTGGTCATGTGAAGTAGGATAGCCGTCGCCGGCGTGATCGGGTAGCCGGCGAAAAAGTCGCACCCAGAGTGGATCGCCGCCCTGGCGATCGCCTCGGAACCATCAATGAATTCTCGCATCTCATCCCTCTTTCAGAACCCTCGCCCCTGCAGGGCTGCCGGGGTGCCCGACTGTCGATCGCCTCATCTACCCTTGTACTCCGGCGCTCGCTTCTCCAGGAAAGCGCTGATCCCCTCGATGTGGTCCTCAGTTCCGAACAGGACGGTCTGAGCCAGGCGTTCAAAGGCGTAGCCAGCTCCGGGTCCGTACTCCATTCCTGCGTTGACTGCCGCTTTGGCCAGCCTGACGGCAAGCGGCCCGCGCTTAATGATCATCTCTGCGATTCCGGTGGCGGCAGCCAGGAGCTCGTCATGGGGCACAACCTTGTTGACCAATCCGATGCGATGCGCTTCGGCGGCGTCGATGATCTCCCCGGTGAGTATTAGTTCCTTTGCCTTCGCGATGCCCACGAGGCGGGGCAAGCGCTGCGTGCCTCCGGCTCCCGGTAGGATCCCGAGGCGCACCTCCGGCTGACCGAACCTTGCCCGATCGCTGGCAATGCGGATGTCGCAGGCCATGGCCAGCTCGCATCCGCCACCCAGCGCATCGGCATTGACCGCTGCGATAGACGGTTTCGCGAGGTTTTCCAGTGCTGCTAGCACACTTTGGGGATAGGCCTCCAGGGTGGCCAGCATGCTCCGCTCCCGTAGCCATCTCAGGTCAGCACCGGAGGCAAATGCTTTGTCGCCTGCCCCTGTCATCACCAGAATGTGGATGGCAGGATCCGTTTCGATCTCGTCGAGTGCCCGACGGATCTCCCTCCAGGTCGCCTGGTCGAGTGCATTGCGTACCTGGGGCCGGTTGATGGTAACAGTTGCGATTCCGTCGGTGCGCGAAAGCGTAAGGTTCTCATACATGATGAAGGTCTCCTTCTGAGCGGGCGCCGCAAGCGGCCTACCCGACTATGCCTCTTCTGTGTAGTCGTAGACGCCGCGGCCGGTCTTGCGCCCCAGGCGCCCAGCCTGCACATACTTCACGAGCAGGGGACATGGCCGGAACTTGTCGCCAAGCGTCCTGTGCAGGTACTCCAGATTGCGCAGCCGCACGTCAAGCCCTACCAGATCGGCGAGCTTGAGTGGCCCCATGGGATAGTTGAGCCCCAACTGGATTGCCCGGTCGATGTCCTCTGCGGATGCAACACCCTCTTGGAGCATGTAGAACGCCTCGTTGCCCACCAGTGCGCTCATCCGGCTTGTCACGAAGCCAGGTGACTCGTTGACGATTACCGTCTCCTTCCCCATCTGTCGTGCGACGGCCACGGCTGTGTTGCATGTCTCATCCGCAGTGTCCAGAGACCGGATGACTTCGACCAGCTTCATGATGTGCACTGGGTTGAAGAAGTGCATGGCAATGACTCGATCGGCTCGGTGGGTAACCGAGCCGATTTCGCTCGGGCTCAATGTCGAGGTATTGGTCGCCAATATCGCGTGCCCCCGGCATATGCTGTCAAGCCGCGCAAACAGGTCCTTCTTGAGGTCAATGATCTCGGGCACGGCTTCGATAACCAGGTCAGAAGCAGCGGCGGCCTCCTCCAAACCCGCACCGGTATGAAGCCGTCCGAGAGCACTCCGCATCGCTTCTTCCGAGATCTTGCCAAGCTTGATCCCCTTGGCGAGGTTCTGTTCGATCTTGCCCCTGGCTGCGGCCACGAGTTCTGGGCTCACGTCCACCAAGTGAACCTCGTATCCGCCAGTCGCTGCCACTTGAGCGATCCCGTGTCCCATCGTTCCCGCACCGATAACGGTGATAGTCTTCACTTCCATGGATTGTCCTCCTGTTGCCCGTGATGGGCGACCTCACTACTCAAGAACGCCTCGCGCAATGACGAGGCGCTGAATCTCCGACGTCCCTTCGTAGATTTCCAGGATCCGCTGGTCACGGTACAGCCGCTCAATCGGATACTCTTTCATGTAGCCATACCCGCCGTGAATCTGAAGGGCCTGATCCACGACAAAGTGGGCCGTCTCCGAAGCGAACAACTTGGCCATGGACGACTCCTTACTGAAGCGCCCGGTGCCTGCCTCGGCCAGGGTGGCGGCGCGATACACCAGAAAGCGCGCGGCTTCCAGCTGCGTCGCCATATCGGCCAGCGTGAAGCGCGTGGTCTGGAGCTCGCTCAACGGCTGGCCAAACACGACGCGCTCCTTTGCATACTGAACTGCTGCGTCCAGGGCAGCCTGCGCGACGCCGAGAGCCTGCGCCCCAACGTTCGGCCTGGCCCGGTCCAGGATCATCATCGCGAGCTTAAAGCCATCCCCTTCGTTGCCCAGGAGGTTGGTCGCTGGTACCCGGCAATTGTCAAGGAGGACTTGGCCTGTGCTCGTGCCGCGGATGCCCATCTTGTTCTCCTCTTTGCCGACAGAGAAACCGGGCGTCTCTGCCTCTAGCAAGAAGGCCGAGATCCCTCGCCCGCGCCGCGCACGATCCGTTACCGCGAACACCACAAGCAGCCCGGCAAATCCTCCGTTGGTGATGAACTGCTTGCTGCCGTTGATGACGTACTCGTCTCCATCCCGCACCGCTGTGGTGGCAAGGTTGACCACATCCGAGCCAGCGTTCGCTTCCGTTAGGCCTAGCGCACCGATCCTCTTGCCCGACGCCAACTGAGGAAGGTATCGCCTCTTTTGCTCGTCACTCCCCATGAGCAGAAGCCCGTGTACCGCCAGGTTATGTGCACCCAAGATGGCCGCCGTGCTCAGGCATGCCCGGGCGATCTGCTCAGTAGCGAGCACAACTTCCACGCCGGACATCCCTCCGCCATCATACTCCTCCGGGATCATGATCCCCAGGTATTCGTGGCGCCTCAGCAATTCGACCGTCTGAGGTCCGAACTCCTTGTCGTCGTCTGCGCGTGCTGCTCGCGGGAGAAGCACCTTCTGCGCAAAGTCGTGCGCCGTTTCCTGTACTAGCTTTTCCTGTTCCGCAAGTGTGAATTCCACAAGACATCTCCCTTCGAAAGTTCTAGCCCAACCATTCGACAACGGTCGCACAGCCCATGCCTACGCCGACACACAGGGTAGCCAGACCGTAGAACGGGCGACTCTGACCAGGAGCGCGGCGTTTCATCTCATGCAGCAGCGTGGTCAGTATACGAGTACCTGAGCAGCCCACGGGGTGCCCCAGGGCAATCGCCCCGCCGTTGACATTGGTGATCGCGTGGTCCAGCCCGAGGCGGCGCATCACCCCGAGAGACTGGGCGGCAAACGCCTCGTTTAGCTCCACGAGGCCAATGTCGTCCAGCGACAAGCCAAGACGCCGGAGCAGCTGCTGGGTTGCCGGAATAGGGCCGTAGCCCATGACACCGGGATCCAGCCCCACCGCGACCGACCCAACCCATCTGGCCATCGGTGTAAGACCCAACTCTCTCGCTGTGCCGGCTTCCATGAGTAGCATGGCTGCAGCGCCGTCACTGATTGGGCTGGAATTCCCTGCTGTCACCGTACCCGGCGCCCGGAACGCCGGGGCGAGCCGCGCCAGCTGCTCCATGCTCGTGTTGAGAGTGTATTGACCGTCGACGAGCTTATAGCGCGGATGCTCGTCGGTGTCCACGACAAGGGCCGGGCCGCGTGATTGGGAGACCTCAATAGGCGCAATCTCGTCCCGGAACCGACCGGCATTGATCGCGCCCACCGCCCGCCTATGGCTTTCCACGGCAAACGTGTCCTGGTCCTCGCGCGATATCGCCATCTCATCGGCGATCTTCTCCGCCGTCTCACCTAGGCTGATGATGGGATACAGCGCATCCATCTTCGGGTTGTTATAGCGCCAGCCAATGGTGGTGTCGTAGATCTTCGGGTTCCCGACAGGCTGCGGGCGCTCTGGCTTGGGCATCGACCAGGGGGCCCGGCTCATGCTCTCCACTCCCGCCCCGATCATGATCTGCCCCTCGCCGGCCACGATTGACCTGGCCGCCAGATTCACTGCGTCCAGCCCCGAGGCGCAGTTTCTGTTGACGGTCACCCCAGGCACTTCCTTTGGGAAACCTGCCAGCAAGGCAGACATCCGGGCGATATCTCGGTTGTCCTCGCCTGCCTGGTTGCCACATCCGGCGAAGACCTCCTCGACCGACGAGGGATCCACCCCCGTCCGCTGCATTAGGGCCGTGAGCACCTGTGCCAGCAGATCATCGGGCCGCACGCTCGAGAGACAGCCGTTGTGCTTTCCCATCGGAGACCGAACGGCATCGACAATGACGACCGACCTATCCATATCCTAGTCCTCTTCTTAAGATTGCGAGGCTCGACCCAGCACGTCGTGGTTGACCAGTGTCCTAGGAACGCGGCCCTGCAGGACGTCTCGTGCAGCCTCAGCCAGTGCAATGCGTGATTGGTAGAGTGATTCCCGAGAAAAGCCAGAGGCGTGAGGAGTCAGAACCACGTTGTCCAGCGCAAGCAACGGCGACGTAAGCGACAGGGGTTCCTCGGTGAACACATCCAGGCCCGCGCCCCCCAGGTGACCCGATTGGAGGCTTTCAGCGAGCGCATCTTCATCCACTACTGGCCCGCGCGCCAGGTTGAAAAGGAGCGCTCCCGGCTTGGTCTGGGCCAGCTCGCTGCGGCCGATGAGGCCGCGGGTGGCGGGCAGCAGCGGCACGTGTACAGAGATCAGATCACTCTGAGCCAGAAGGTCTGGCAGGGGCAGGTAGGTCAACTTCGCCTCGCGGGCGAAGCCGGGGTCGGGGAAGGCATCATACCCCAGCAGTGTCATGCTGAATCCCTGCGCCCGGCGAGCCACTGCACGGCCAATCCTGCCCGTACCCACGATCCCTAGTGTCTTGCCCCAGAGCTCGCCCCCCAGAATGCGGCGCTCCCAACCTCGGCCATCTCGAGTCAGCCGGTCCAGACGAACAATCTGGCGGAGCACTGCGAGAATGAGGCCGAAGGTGTGGTCAGCGACCGCCTCCGTGTTCGATCCGGCCGTGTTGCACGCCCTGATTCCCCGCCTCGTTGCCTCCTCCATATCGATGTTGTCCATTCCGGCGCCTGGCTTGCCGACGAATCTCAGCTTGGGTGCTGCGCGGATAATGGAAGCATCGATGACTGGAGTGAGGCTGACCATGACCCCCTCTACGTCCTCCAGGAGCCTTACCAGTTCGGCCGGTGAGATGTCCTCATGGCTCCGTCCGTCTTTGACCGAAATACCTGCCGACGCGAGCAGGTCGATGGCTCCATCCCAGCTATCCCACATCGGGCCCGGCTCGGCCGTGATTGCGATTGCGACCGTCTGCGTCATTACTCCTCTTCCCTTCGACGAACGGAATCCCAGATCCAGGCCGCTGGCAGCAATTGCCCTCGTCCACTCATGAGCGAAGCTCTATTGCATCGACAGGGCACACCAGCTGGCATAACCCGCACCCAACACACGATGCCGGGTCGACCACAGGCGCACTTCCCTCAATGATGGCGATCGCCTGATGTGCTCCATCCATGCAGGCCGTGACACAGCGGCCACACCGGTTGCACCGCTCTGTGATGAACGCCGTCAGCCCGTAGTCTGGCTCCAGTGTGAACATGTTGTCCACCACGTGCTTGTTGGCACGTCCGACCAGGTCCCCAAGCGACTCGACGCCATGATCTCTCAGGTAGCCGGCCAGACCATCGATCATCTTGGTGACAATCCCGTAGCCAGACCACATGACAGCCGTGCATACCTGCACGCAGTCCGCCCCAAGCAGCAGGAACTCGGCCGCATCCTGCCAGTTGGACACGCCACCGATGCCCGAGATCGACAGCAGCCCTACCTTGCGCATCTGAGAGACCACCCGCAGCCCGATGGGCTTGATCGCCGGGCCAGAATAGCCGCAGTACGTGCCATATCCTCGCAGGCTCGGCTTTGGTTCCATGGTCTCGAGATCAACTCCCATCAACGCCGAGAGCGAGTTGATCGAGGCCACGCCAGCCGCACCCGCGTCGCGGCAGGCGCTCAGCACTCCCTGCCAATCGCGCACACTGGCCGGAAGCTTTGGGATGACCGGAATGTCCACCACAGCCGTCACCCACCGGAGGACATCAGCTGTGAACTCGGCATTCTCTCCGACGATCACCGGCACTTCACGGCCGAGCGTCGCGTGCGAGCAGGAAAGGTCCACTTCGAGCGCGTCAAAGCCGGCCTTCTCGGCACGAGCCGCCATTGTCTGCCAATCATCCTTGCGCAGCTCGGCGCCTATGCTGCCAAACACCACGCAATCGGGGTGTCGCTCCTTCAGACTGGGCAGGCTCACTGCCCATCTCTCAAGGCTCCAGTCACACGTATAGGAGATGTTGCCCATGCCCATCTGACGGGCACCCACTCTCGTGCCTGCCAGCAAGGGACGTGGCTCCGCTTTCAGGCCGCGATGCTCCAGCCTGGGCGACGGTACGGTCTTGATGACCGCTCCCGCCCAGCCTGCAGAGAAAGCACGATCCAGCATCTCCGCCGTGTTGGAAGGTGGGCCCGAAGCAAGGAGAAAGGGATTCCTAAGCACCAGGCCGGCATATTGGGTCCGCAGCAGATTGCTCTCAGACTCCATGTTCACCAGTCCTCCATGACTAGGACAAGCACTCCAGGTACCTGTCCTCGATCCTGCCGGGAATGAAGGCGCCGCGTCCCTGTTTTCCACAGAAGACGTAGTTTTCGACGATGACCTCACCACGGGCTATCGTGTATGCCGGAGAGCCCCACACCTCCATGCCCCGGTAAGCGCACCAATCGACGGGCATGTGCTGCGAAGCCACATCCAGCGCGCGGTGCCGGTCGGGCTCGATGAGGATGAGGTCTGCGTCGCAGCCAGGAGCAATGGTTCCCTTGCGCGGGTACAGGCCAAAGGCACGTGCGGGGTTTTCGCAGTTGAGGGCCACAAAGCGCGGCAGGGAGAGCCGGCCGGTCCTTACCCCCTGGGTGTACAACACGGGCAGGCGCAGCTCCACTCCAGGCAGGCCGTTCGGAATCGCCTCAAGTGGGCGGCTTTTCGCCGCTCGCGCCTTGTCTGCGGCGTTGTAGCCGGCCTCATCCGTGCTTACCACGGACACTGTTCCGTCGGCTAGGGCTCCCCAGAGCGCTTGCTGATCGCGCTCATCCCGGAGTGGCGGGCTGCACAACCAGTTCACTCCGTCCGCTTGCTCCAGCAGGTCGCGCGTCAGCGTCAGGTACTGGGGACACGTCTCGGCAATCACCGGCTGCCCTTCGGCCTGTGCGCGCCGCACAAGGCCGACCCCCATGGCTGTGCTCAGATGGTAGATGTACATCCTCGACCCTGCCACGCGTGCTAGGAAGAGCGCTCGATGGATCGCCTCACCCTCCACATAGTCCGGCTTGGCCAGGGCGTGATAGCGTGGCGCCTGAAGTCCTGCTGCAAGGAACCTCGCGTAGTTTCCCTCGGCAATGAACGTGTTTTCCGCGTGCACGCCCGGCAGCCCGCCGCACTCCTGCACCCGGGCACAGACCCTCAGTATGGAATCGTCGTCGGACATGACGCCATTGGCCCGGTAGGTCATGAACAGCTTGAACCCGGGGAGCCCATAGCGTATGACCTCGTCTATCTCCTGCAGAACGTCAGGCGTGGCGTCGGTCACCGTCATGTGCAGCCCGTAGTCGACCACTGACTTGCCATCTGCCTGGTGCAAGCGCCTTTCCACGGCTTCCATCAGCGGCTGCCCTCGGCTCTGAGTGGCAAAGTCGATGACTGTCGTCACTCCGCCCAGGGCCGCAGCCACAGTCCCCAGGTGCCAGTCATTGGGCGTGACGGCATCCCAGGAGGCGAGCTCAAGGTGTACGTGGGCATCGACCAGGCCGGGCAGCACCAGCATGCCCGTCGCGTCAATGGTGGTCTTCGCCGAGTCCGCAAGCCGGCCGATGGCCAAAACCCGCCCGCCTTCGACCGCAACATCAGCCCGGTACTCGCCTGACGGCGTCACGATGGTCCCGCCACGAATTAGCAGGTCAGCCAAGCCACTTTCCTCCCTGAGCCAAGAACGCGCCGGCCGGCGCCTCGTTCGCCCGTCCCCCAAATGCGATCTCCTGTACGGCGGACGCCGGTCGCGGCGCGTGGATCAGTCGACACCTAGCGCATCAGCAGGCTCATGATCGCCTTCTGCACATGCAGGCGATTCTCTGCCTCATCGTACACGGCCGATTGCGGTCCGTCGATTACCTCCCGAGTGACCTCATAGTCACGGTTGCACGGAAGGCAGTGCAGGTAGATGGCGTTCTTGTGTGCCAGGGACATCCTGCGGCTATCGCAGATCCAATGCCTGTTGGCCTCTGCGAGGGCCTGCAGTTGGGCCTTCTCTACCTGGTCCGAGATGGGAGGAAGGAGCGCGCGGGACGTCCACGACTTGGCCTGGATCACGTCTGCGTTTCGGAAAGCCTCGTCCATGTCGTCTGTGATGCTGAACGAACCTCCATGCTGGTCGACATTGGACTGAACGGCGGCCAGAACGTCCGGATGAAGCTCGTACCCCTTTGGATGTGCCAAGACGAGGTCTGCGCCGAAGTAGGACGTCGCAGCAAGCATGCTGTGCGAGACACTGAGCGGTTTGCCCACATTTGGCGAGTACGCCCAGCTCATCACGACCTTGCGGCCTTCCAAACTACCGAACTTCTCTCGCATGGTCATCAGATCAGCCATGCCCTGGCATGGGTGGTACCAGTCGCACTCCATGTTGATCACGGGGACTGTAGCCCAACGCGCGTATTCGCGCAGGGCAGCGTTCCCCATGCCCCACGGCCAGCTAGAGTCCCAGCAGCGCAGCGCGATGCCATGCCCCATGCGGCTCAGAGTGCGGGCAGTGTCGATGATCTCCTCGCTGCCGCTGGCCTTCTGTTGGCCTGCCATGGCCGGCGCGTAGATGGTTCCCTGATCAAGGAAGTGGGCATGCCCACCGAGCTGCGTCATGCCTGCCTCAAAGCTGTTCCTGGTCCGCAGACTAGAGTGGTAGAAAATCATAAACAAGGTCTTCCGGTGCAGTAGATCATGTGGCTTGCCCATGACAAAGTCCTGCTTCAGGTCGGCCGCCACCTTCAGAATCGTCTCCAGTTCCTCCCGGGTGTAGTCTAGGACCGTGATCCAGTGCTTCCCCTTCCAGCCATCGGTTTTCATTAGGTATCCCTCCTTGCCTATCTTGTCAGAGTATGTGTCATGCGGCAGCGGGATCGCGAACCCACTGGTGGCTACCCGTGCCCAGGAACCTGCTCACGAAATCACGGGCAGCGTAGACAGCCCATCGGGCAAAATCAGCACGTCCAACTCCTGTCCGAGATCCAAAGCCACTGCCTCAAGCGCGCTCTCGATCGTCGGCGCGGCATTCATCTTGCAGGCCCGAACGATGTCGGGGCAAACGCTGCCAGCGATGCTAACCCGCACGTGCTGGAGTGCCTTGGCCAGCACGAAGGCCCTCTGCTCCCCGGGTTTGCAGCCCTCTCGTCGGATGCGGTCAACAACCGAGGTGGCATCAGAACCGTCCCTCATGGCAGAAAAGAACCGCTGCTCCCCGACGCCCTCCCCAGGCCCCTCATCGCAGCGGGCGGCGATGATCACATGGCCTCCATCGCGCACGACAGGATGCTGAACCAGCGCCAGTTGTGACGCGGCTCGGCTGGCCTGGTACAGATTCGCCCCCTTGGCCGCCCCCACTCCAGCGATGGCGACGTCATACTGGTGAGAGATGGGCACCTCAAAGGCGGACCGGGCGAACTCCACCAGTTGGCGGTGCGTCGCAGATGGCGACCCTGCCCTCACGCAGCTGATCTGCTTGTCGCTGTTCAGAACAACGTTGAGTATGAAGCGCAGGCCGGCGCGCCGTGCGGCCTCGCCGATCGCATCGTAGAAAGGGTTGCCCTCTATGCGGCCCAACCGTGTGCCAGGTCGATCAAGAAAAGCCGGGCCGTGAGTATGGGCGATGAGCGGCTCGCCTGCCGCCCCGACCGCCACTGTCTTGCATCCACCAGAGTAACCAGCGTACGCATGGGGCTCCACCAGCCCGGTGGCAATCAGCAGGTCTGCCTCAACCGCAGACCTGTGCACAGATACCGGTACGCCACCTTGTGTCACGCCCAGATCCACCAACGCTTCGGGATTGCGCGGCTCACTGTCGATGATTCGGTACGTTTCCACCACGCTGCTTCCCAGCATGGCTATTCGTTCCTCGCGGGTCGAGGGTCGGTGCAGGCCGACACCGCACAATAGCGTTACGTCACGGTCCGCCACGCCTGCCACCTTCAGTTCCTGCAGGAGCGCAGGCACCAGCAAGTGATCTGGGCACGGGCGCGACACGTCGGTGAACACGATGCACACCCTATCGCCGCGCCTGGCAAGCTTCCGCAGGGCCGGCGAGTCGACGGGCTGATCCAATGCCTCCCGGATTGCCCCTTCGACGTTGGGGAGAGCCTCAGCGGGCCTGGGCTTCACCAGCTCGCCGCGCATGCCCGGCGGCAGATCAAAGCGGATGCAAGATGTGTGATAGGGAATCTGAAACATGTCCATGCACCGTGACAGAGATCGCCGCTGGTCTGCCCTGTACTTCAGGAGGGCTGCTCAGCGGCGGTCGCCGGCCTGCAGACCTAACTCCCGAAGCGGGTGTCGCCGCTGGCGCCCTTCAGCCTGGGATGGCCGTCAAACCGCACAGCCCCCACGTGAGTTGCCGGGACCGCGCGGGCCACCAACGCGACGCCCTCGTGGCCAAACCCAGCGCAGAGCTCAATCAAATCGATGCCTTCGGCGGCCAACTGCTGTGCGACCACGCAGGCCGAGGCGTAGTCGCTCACCGCCACGACCACCAGGTCATAGGCTGGTGTCTTGAGCACCGTGCGGTGCTCTGCTGGGTCAGCTCCGCCAGCCAGGGTGATAAAGGCAATGCCTGCCATGGTGCCTCCTCAGGGCTCCTGTCTCATCACTTCTTCTGCTTCTCGTCCCAGGCTTTGAACGCCTCAGAGGCGGTCTCAAGCCCAACGAGTGTGATCGGCCAGCCCGCATAGTTCTCCATCTGGAGCAGGACCTCGGTGATCTCCTCTTTTGTGGCGCCCACCCGAAGCGCGCCTCCAATGTGGCTCTTGAGCTGCGGCCAGCGTGCCAACACCGCAAGCGCCGTCACCGTGCACAGCTCACGTGTCTTGAGGTCCAGCCCAGGCCGAGTGTAGTACGCCCCGAAGCAGTACTTCATCAGAAAGTCCACCGCATCTTGGCTGATTCCACCGAACCGCTCCCGCCATGCCAGCGCATGCTCTCCAAAGATCTCTTCGTGCTTTGCCTTCCCAAGCTCCAACAAGGTCTCGTCGTCCATTTCATCCCTCCAGGGTCTAGATTACTTCGCTGTCGGCCTCAACGAGCAGTTCGTCAAGCAAACTGAGCCCTCTATCCACTTCCTTCTCCGTGATGACCAGCGGAGGGGCCAAGATGATCACATTCCAGTGACTCATGAACACAACCCCTCGCTGCTTTCCCTGCTTGACCATGCGCACGATGGCCGGCGAACTGGAGTTGAAAGCGGCCAGCGGCTCCCTAGTCTCTCTGTTCTTGACCAGCTCCACTCCTGCGAACAGCCCTTTTCCGCGCACATCCCCGACGCTGGGGTGTCGTTCTTGCAGGAGGCGCAACCCATCCAGGATGCGCTCCCCCAGCACCCGCGAACGGTCGATCAGCCCTTCCTCCACGTAAGCGTCCAGTGCCGCCACACCTGCGGCGCATGCCAGCGGATGGCCAAGGTAGGTGAGCCCGGCGAACAGGTGCCTATCCTCAAAGTAGTCCGAGATCTCCCGTGAGAGGACGACTCCCCCGAGTGGGACCGTGGCTGCCGTCAGACCCTTGGCGATAACAAGCATGTCTGGCTCTATACCCCAGTGCTCACAAGCAAACCACTTTCCGGTGCGCCCAAAACCGGTCATGACCTCGTCGCAGATGAGGAGAGTCCCATAGCGGCTGCAGATCTCCCTGAGGCGCTGCAGGTAGCCGTCAGGGGGTACCAGGATTCCATTGGTGCCGGTGATAGGCTCCACCAAGACGGCCGCCACGTGCTTGGACCCTTCCATCTGGATGAGTTCGTCGATGTGCTCAGCACAACGTAGCCCGCAGGCAGGGTATTTGAGCCCAAAGCTGCAGCGGTAGCAGTAGGGATCCAGCGCCCTTACAACCCCCGGAATGCCTGGCTCGGCTGCCCATCGGCGCGGATCGCCTGTCAGAGTCATGGCGCCAGCGCTCGCGCCATGGTACGAACGGTACCGAGTGATGATCTTGCTGCGGCCCGTGAACCACCGAGCGATCTTGACCGCGTTCTCGTTGGCCTCCGCACCTGCGTTGGTGAAAAAGGTCTTCACCAGGTTGGGCGGGGTGACCTCGGCGATCTTCTGCGCCAGTACCGCCCGTGGGACGCTGCCCCAGGCGCCCTGCACAAAGCAGAGCTCGCTCGCCTGCCTCTGGATGGCCTCTACAAGCTTGGGATGCTGGTGCCCCAGGTTGCTGCACACTGCCTGCGAGGCGAAATCAAGGTACTCCTTCCCATCCATGTCCCAGAAGGTCGCACCCTTACCCCCTACAACCGTGGGCGCGGCGTACTGCCCCTGGACGCTCCACGAGTGCATCACATAGTCCCGCTCCATCTTGCGGGCCTCATCGTGGGTGAGCTGCCGAGGGGTACCGATGTCAAGAGCTGATCTTTGCATGCCAAAGCCTCCCGAGTTGATGTTGGTGCCGACTTGTGATGGCCGATGTACTGAGTCCCTGCTGAGCGCCAGCGCTTACCAGTTCGGCCGGTAGCCCTGTGCGTTCACTGAAGAGCGCGCGCCTTCTACGTATCCCATCCTGGAGGAAATCTCCCTGGATGTCGCCTGGAGCGCTGGGATCATCTCCAATGCAATACTTTCATCCATTCGCGCCGCCAGGCCCGAGATGCTCATGGCCGCGACCACACTCCCAGTGTGATCGTGGATGGGCACACCAATGGCGTGCATGAACTCCGAGTGCTCGCCCCATGACCTGGCGTATCCCTGCCGCCGGACCTGTGCCAATTGCTCGAGAAGCGCCTGACGTGAGGTGATCGTAGCTGCTGTGTAGGCTTGCAGCACCTCGGGAAGATGCTCCTCCACGTACTCACGCCCGGCATAGGCCAGGAAGACCTTCCCGGTCGATGTGCAGTGAGCGGGCATCCTCTTCGCCCAGTTGCCCCCGGTGCCGAGAAGGTGCTGACCCGGGACCTCTTCTATGATGAGGACCTCGGCCCCGCGCAAGAGGTCCAGGTCCACCGTTTCCTTCCAACGGTCGCCCAACTGATGCATGTAGGGCAGTGCGATTCGGCGTACGTCCATGTTCCGCAGCGCATGCCCGGCAAGGAATATGAGCTCGTGGCCAAGGTGATAACGGCCACTCACCGGGTCCTTGTCCACAAAGCCCTCCCGCTCCAAGGCAACCAGCATGCGATGCACAGTGCTGCGTGGAACAGCCAGCTTTTCGGCAAGCTCCCTTATGCCCGTCTCGGGCATATCGTGCGACAGCGCGCGCAGCAGCGCGGCTGCCTTCTGGATCGTCAGAAGCCCGGTCTTGTCCGACTGGTCCATGCCTCACCCCTCCGCCCTGTCCCGCATACTGAGAAGGTGTCCCATTTCGTGGACTATCATACCACACTCCAGCAGGTTTGTCAATACCCCAGTTTCAAGATCTCGAGAATTGGGTACGTGTTGCCTCACGGGTAAATGTTACCGAAAAGGGCTCGTTGCCTCACGAGTGAATGT